>Ga0208373_1000341_pt1 | contig 84462 bp, 74 predicted proteins | sample RifOxyC2_FD_184036 | JGI IMG/M metagenome (GOLD analysis project Ga0208373, IMG submission 184036) | Soil microbial communities from Rifle, Colorado - Rifle Oxygen_injection C2 (SPAdes) | ecosystem: Environmental > Terrestrial > Deep subsurface > Rock core/Sediment | place: Rifle, Colorado... | reverse complement strand
TGGCAAAATAAACGGCATTTTATACAGAGAAGCAATAAACGGATATGCAAATCAGTTGGTCACATTACGCCTTGAAAATGGCAGGGTAATTGCCGCTTATAATGAGCACGGCGACCCGATTTGGGCGGAAGAGAAATCAGTCATAGGAGAGGAAATACTGAACGATCTTTGGAAATCAGGCGATTTTGAAAGATTGCTGGACCTGTTCGGAGAAGAAAGGACAAACCGTTTAATATTCCATTTCTTTGATAATGTGACACCTCTTCAGCTCGTGACGTTCACACAGCTGCATTTTAGAAAACAATTAGGCAAAGACAAAGAAAAGGAACTGGGCTCCAGGGAAAGAACCCCTTCAGAAATAATAAAAAGACTGTCGGAGATCAGCCTGCTTCAAAGACAGCCCGCCAATGTTGAGTTCCAGTCTGTTCTTGCCCACGAGCTATTTTCTTTGATCTATTTCAATATGAGCCAGGACTACCGTTATTTGGATAAGATCCAGGAAGAGATCGAAAACAACCAATTTAATGGTTTACTAAGAAAAGCCTTTATAGAGGTTATTGAAACATACAAATCACTAAAAGATTATGAAGTAGAAGGTATACGGACTTCCACTAAACTAAAATTCTACCAAAAGTTCGGAGTCAGGGCCATTTTAAATGATAAAAGGGTTTTACTCGCAGACAAACCCGGGCTGGGAAAAACCCTTCAGGCTCTTGCTGCCGCAGTTAATGCATATGATGGTAACGGCGCCCAAAAAGTATTCATTGTTTGTCCGGATGTCTCCATTGACAACACCTGGATAAAAGATATTAAAAGGCATTTAAAGGGGGAGCAAAGTATATTTGTTGTCAAGACCAGAAAAGATCTCGATTCGCCAAAAAAACTTGAACAGGCAAAAAATGCCAGGTTCATTATTGCCAATTATGAAATTCTACGGGGGCCTGATGCGCAGGATTTAAGAGATAAGCTAACATCATTGGGAATAGATTTTATTATTGCCGATGAAGGACACAGGATGAAGAACAACTCGCAATTAACAGATGCCGTTCAATATTTTAATTCAGAATATAAAATACTAGTCAGCGCATCAGCTCAACAAGGCAGAAGTATAAGCAAAATTTATAATTTGCTACACTGGCTCTATCCAGAGAGATATGACAACCGCAGCACTTTTCTAAGAACATATAACACAACTGAAGGCATCACAAGACTTAAATCAGAACTCAAAGGCTTTATGATACGAAGGCATATTTCTGACGTCCTTTCTGACCTTCCTAACTTGAATATTGAAATTTATCCAGTTGATCTGGCTCCAGAACAGGCTGAACTCTATAAAGAGGTCGAGCAGAATTATTTAGCATCTGTTAATTCAAATACATTTTTTGGTGAAAGCTTTGGTCCTTTTAATAATTTGATCCGAGCCGCAATAGATACAGCTCAAATAAGGTATATTTCATTTAAAGACGTTTTAACCGGCGAGACACAAACTGTTGGAGCAGGCATGTACACTGTAGCGGTTAATGGTGTAGAATTAAAAATATCTTTCAAAAACCCCGACGCTCCAACTGTTTATTATATTAATGGATCTGGGGAAACAATAAGCTATGACCTTATTAGTGATGATGTAATAAATATTAATGGGTCTTCTTTTCAAATAAGCGTTGAGGAAAGAAACTCTCATTCAGCCAAATATGAAGCTTTGGATAATATCGTTAATGATGTCGTAGAAACCAAGAAGGAAAGCCTTGCAATCTTTTCTGGCTCCAGGAAAGCAGTTGAGGACCTAAGAAAACGATACGAAGAGCAAGGTCACGAAGTATACGTTATTCATGGAAATATCAGCACTGCAAAGCGAACAGCTATTTTAGATACCTTCAATAAAGCCGACAAACCAATGATCCTGATCAGCACCTATCAAACATTAGGGGAATCTGTTGATATCACAGGAGCGAGTCACGGGGTACTGGTTGACAGCCCTTGGCTTGAGCGGGAACAGATAATAAGCCGGCTGTACCGTCTTGGGCAGACCAAAGATGTATTCTTTACAATTCTTATTGCAAAAAACACGATCGATGAACATATTGAAAGGGTCAACTGGCTCAGCGACATGATAAAAAGCATAGTACTTGACGACAGTTTTCATATGAACACTGATAATGAAATGGCTAAGGACTTTGCTACAACGCTAGTTCAAAGTGAAGAAAACTTCTCAAAACTAAAAGTTTTTCAGGAAAGAATAAGAACCCTGCAGGATGCCAATGGAGAACAGCCAATATCAGCCGTTGACAATTATACCGAATATAATTCAGGTGATAACAGGATCGCTTTCTTCAATGGTCAATTTGACGCAGAGTTGACCGATCTTGACAATAACACTATATATATGAACAGCATATCGGACCTATTATCAAATGCAGGCAGATTAAGCCCTGAGTCAAAATCAGATATTAGTGCCTTTTTCAAAAAGAGGTTCAATGAAGAACAACAGCAAGGTTTCAGGGTAAAAGACATGGTTCTCTGGAATATATGCAATGAATTTATCCCTGGTTTCAGCACTATAGATTATGACGGAAACCTCGAATTTATTATTGAGCTTGGAACTCATATATTAAGGCAATTGATCAATAATCCAGATATTAGCGAAGCTGAACTTAGAACACATTTAGGCCAATCTTCGGAAAAATTGTATAACCAAACAATGCAGTATATGGACACCTCAAATATATTAAAATTATTTTCGCTTTTGGGGGCAATTCCTGAAACATATTATTACGAGGGGAAACTTTTAAACTATGACAATACTGTCAAGGTATACTATTCCAACGGAAGCATTCGTTTTTGGGATAGTCAGGCTGTTGAAAATATTGCACCAAACTGGAGAATACAGGATGCAGACATACCCCCTGAAATCCAGGGCTTTGACAGAGAAACAAAAAAAGTCAGGCCTCTTGATGACGCCGAACAAAAACGGCTTGCAAACCAGATAAGATTAGGTAACAAGTCAGCTGAAGAGGTTCTTGTAAAATATTACCTTAAAGATCTTAAAAAAATAGCCAACAAAATCATCTATGGTGGTCGTCTGGAAAAGGCTTTTGGATCAAAAGCGACAGGGACGGTTGCTGTTGACAGCCTGATCTCTTTTGGCCAGGAAGAGCTCCTTTCCTTGATCAACGAATATGCCCAGAAAGAAATTTATTTCAATACTTCCCTGAAAGACTACCTGCAGAGCAATCTGAACCCACACATGTATTCACAAGCATTTCGCATAGCACATGAGCAAATGAATTTACAGGGTGATAATGATGCCTACGGGGACGAAGGCAACCCGTCTACTACCATACTTTCACTGCAAAGTGAAAATGCTGTAGGCACAAGCCGGATCGAATCAGATGAAGCACGCAGAAATTTTAGAGAACTTTTAGAAAAAGCTAAATTCACAAGTGAAGAAATAGATATATTGGTATTGTCAGTGTTTGAATTTTATACCCCGGAAGAACTGGCGGAAGAATATGCACAACGACTTGACCAAAACTTATCAAATATACATTTACAGTATGTTGAAGCTCTAATTAGAAGCTTTTATACTTTTATAGCCTCTTTTGGCGAAGATAATGCTACTCGCCTAATTAACAATAGTTTTAAAGAGTCAAAAACTGATGCTGCTATGTTAGGAGAAAAGGAGGTGGGAGGTATCGATCTTAACCCTCAGAGATTAGAAATAGAGACCAGAGGCATAAGTTCTTACGTTAATTATTCAAACTATGATATTACAATATTCCAAAGCTCATCATTCACCGGGTTTGATCCGATCATCATTAACATTATACCTGTAACAAATATTTCAGCTATTTTGGGTATTTTTACTAACTAGACAATATATTTGTAAATTGTCCCTCGTCTTTTGCTTGGATTCGTGTCATAACTTTTCTCGATTTCCCACCCAGGCAACTTAAAGCTATTGCATATTATACGGCAGCCTTTTTTACATTCTTCTTTGAATTTTTTATCTATCTTATTAAGCTGCCGAGGCATCAAATAACAAAAAAGGACATCCGCATCTCTGATGTCATGATCATACAGGTTACCTCTGATCAGCTTGCCTTTTTTCTTAAAGACAAATTGCAGTATTTTTGCGTACCAATAAACAAAAATTGTGATCTCTACGCCGATAGCATTCGCTCCTTTATCAGAAGCAGCAAAAACTAACCTGCCATCACCGCATCCCAGATCAACAACCTTTTCTCCAGGCTTTATTTCCGAAAACTCGATCATCTTATCCTTAGCTTTTTTAAATGAAGGGATAAAGGGGGCATCGTGTAGAGAACTATACATTTCTGAGATTATGAAAAGAATTCCTAATATAGTAGTAATAAAACAAGCAATTGCCGCAAGAATAAGCAGCAGCAGTTGAAAAATGAGCAAAATCAATATAAAGATTTTAGCAGCCATAATAATAAGCTTTGAACATATTAGAGTTTAAAAAATTTATTAAATTTATTATAACAACTTAATGGTAGCTATCAATTCAGTATTTTTATATTTACAACTAACACTTTTTTCCATACAAGGCAGTTAAATCATTTTTATATGTTCTTTATTAATGACACCTAAAAAACCCAACCTGGAAAGATGTTCTACGCCAAAGGTTTACTGTAATAAAAATAAATTTCTAAACATATCTTGCTGTTATTAGCGTATTTAAGTATAATTCTGTTTATTAATTAACCAAAGAAAAACAGGAATCAGTGGTGGAATTATGGCTTTAATCGACCAAGTAACCGTCAAAGACTTAGCATTATTACTATTAATTATCTTGTTGATAAGACTTGTTGCTTATATCTTCCATCTTAAGAAAGAACTGATAAAAGCCCAAAAAGCTCAAAACACACCATTCTTTGACTTAGAGATCAATTCAGAGGAAATAGGACTTTTTATAATTAACAGCAGTAATTGTTTCGCAAAAAACATCAGGATAGAAGCAGTTGATTTTGTTGCGGACGTCGGTTTTAAAAAACACCTTAAACTGGTTTTCGAGCCCATTGAATCTTTAAAAGTATCACAAAGAGAAAAATTGAAATTCAGGGTTTACGACGATAAAAACGACATTACGGATGGAAAGTCTAAAAATCTCATCAACTACTTTAAAGGGTCAGACACAACGATCAATATCCGATATTCTAATCTGGAGAATGAAGAGTTTATCTCTTCACTTCAAGTCCATAATAATAATTTTCAGATCAAGTATGTTAAGCCTTTGTCTGGAAATATTTAGTAATATAAAAATTCATTAAAACAAATTATCTTGACAGAGACAAGTAAAAGTCCGCCTTCAATAGAGAACATAGGAGGCAACATAACAGGGACTTTAAATAAGTGCATTAACGTATCAGCAAAAAACAAGAGGGCAATTGCTATTACAAAAACAACATTGATAACCCTATCCAATTTACTCTCCGCTGATCCCCCGATCTGAATATCAATGTGTATAAAAAACATAAGTGTTTTCTAAGTCTCATTGACCTTAAAAGCACTTTATGGTAGGTTATAATCAAATATTGGTTAAACTATATACTCGAAGAAACAAAAGGAAACTGATATGGAATGCCAAAAAGTAAAGAACACTACGCTATGTAACTGCAGCTATAGCGGATGTTCCAGAATGGGCGTTTGCTGTGATTGTCTGCATTACCACAGAAGACAGGGACAGCTCCCGGCCTGCTATTTTCCGGCTGATGCCGAAAAAACTTATGACCGGTCAATTGACAATTTTATCAAAGTGTACCAAAAACGAAAGAACCTGTAAAAATCTCCGGGAAGGAAAAGCTTATTGTCTGGAACAAGAAGAAGAGTTCCTTAATTTCGTCAAAATATCTAAAATCCCAAAAAGTTGACAGCGGCCTGAAAAAGACCAGAGAGCAGATAAGCGCGGCACAAGCATACGCAGCCAAATTCACAAACGAGATCAAAAAAGCGTTTAAATGAACTTTATAGAAAAATAGGATCTTAAAAATGAAAAACGGCACAATTCTCACAAGTCTAATTCTTCTCCCAATTATTGTATTATTTGCTTCGGGTATTTCCTATGGAGAAACTGCTTTTGATATGATGTTTAAAACTTCAGATAAATACCAGGATGTCGTTGTTAAAGAAGTCCTTAGTGCCGATACTTTCAGGCTAGAGAGCGGAGAGAAGATCAAGATGATCGGGCTGCGCGCGTTAAAATCACCGGAGAAAAAGAAAGAAAAAGCAGAAAGAGATGCGCACGGTTTCAGGATAGAAGAGCCTGAATCCCCATTAACACCTATAGAAGAGAAAGCCTTTGAATTTGTAGTAGAATTGCTCGAACAAAAACATGTTCGCTTAGAGTTTGACAGCACAAAGATAGATTCGAACAATAAAACTTTGGCATATGTTTATCTTCTAGATGGTGATGTTTTTGTTAATGAGGAAATACTACGTAACGGCTTTGCTCACCTGCAGATAATCATACCCAATATAAAATATGCGGATAAACTTAGGGAAGCATACCGGGAAGCAACTCGTGAAAAAAGAGGGATTCAGGGAGAGTGATTATCCCGCTTGATGAAAAGATCCTTATCTTATTAAAAGATCATGATATTATCTGACAAAATAAAAGGCTACATCTTATCAAACGGTCTAATAACTCCGGGAGAAAAAGTTATCATTGGAGTATCCGGAGGACCTGACTCTATAACTCTCGCGCATATACTGTTTAAACTCCAATATGATTTAGATATTCAGCTGCACATCGCTCACTTCAATCACAATCTAAGAAAAGGATCAAAAGCAGACCAGAAATTTGTTGAAGAACTGGCGGTAAAACTTAACATCCCTTTTTCAACAGATTCATGGGAAAATGCCGACGCTATCAAAAAAGGATCTATTGAAGAACTTGCAAGAGACCAGCGGCTTGTATTTTTCAAAAAAGTTGCAAAACAACAGGGAACAAGAACCATTGCCCTAGCACATACTGAAGATGATCTCGCTGAAACAGTATTAATGCGCATTCTAAGGGGTGCCGGACTTAACGGAATTAGGGGCATGCTGCCAAAAAGAAAGGTCAACGGGCTGACATTTATCAGGCCATTTCTTGGATTATCAAGAAAAGAGATCGAATCTTACATCAATAAAAACAAACTCTTGTTCAAGATCGATCCTACTAACAATCAAAGCATTTTTTATCGAAACAAGATCCGTCTTAACTTATTGCCACTAATTGAAAAACAATACAGTCCAAACATAAAGCACCTTCTGTCAAATCTTTCAAAAAACATTTCTGCTGATTTTGACTATTTAGAGATTCAGACAGAAAAAGCTTTCAAAAAACATGCTCAGATCTCAAAAAATAACAATTGCATTAAGTTCGAACTTGATGAATTGCAAAAGCAACATACAGCTATTAAGCGTATGCTTTTAAGGTCTTCTATAGAATATTTAAAAGGTAATACGAACCGATTAACGCTTAAACACATGGACGAAATAGAGGAACTAATACTTAAAGGCCCTAACAAAGCGATCGTCAATTTACCGGGGAACATAATAATTCAAAAATCACAAAAACTATTATCAATAGAGCATAACACCTGACTATAAAACAATCCCCATTTCATATCATATTCAGATTCTTTTCTATTGAATAAATTTTAAGTTTATATATAATCATTAGCTATATTAATACTAATTGATCACTAGATTTTAGTGATTTATCACAGAAAAGGATACTTATAGATGACAAATTCTGATTTCAATAATAAACCAAATCCAAAAAAATCCCATCGTCGCATGCCTCCGAAGAAGGACCCTAAACAAGCAAACAATAACTGGCTTATATGGATGATACTTGGGTTTATTGCATTGATAATGTTGGGTCAAACAGAATCAATGACAACCGCAAGCTCTGCAAAAAAACTGACTTACAGCGAATTTTATTCCATTCTTCTCAGCAATAAGGAAACAGGGGCTATAACAAAACTGGAACTGATCGAAAGCGCAGAGAACACCCTTGTTGGTACTCTTAACGATGGAAGTAATTTTAAGCTTAACATACCAAATAAAGACGAAGCCATACTTAATCTGATCCGAGAGAATGTCTCAAATTTTTCAGTCGTTCCTCCGCAAACATTTTGGAGCCAAATGTTCTTCTCGTTTATGCCGATAATCATCTTTTTGTTTTTTATATGGTTCATATCTCATAGGGGTTCACAAATGGGAAACAAGATATGGTCGTTCGGAAAATCCAGAGCAAAGATTTCCAGCAAGAACAAAGACCAGATCACTTTTAAAGATGTAGCCGGGGTTGATGAGGCAAAAGAAGAACTGCAGGAAATAATCGAATTTCTGAAAGAACCCAAAAAATTTGAGAAACTTGGTGGGAAGATCCCAAAAGGTGTTTTATTGATCGGCTATCCTGGCACAGGTAAAACGCTTCTGGCTAAAGCAGTTGCCGGAGAAGCTGATGTTCCTTTTTTCTCCTTAAGCGGTTCAGACTTTGTTGAAATGTTCGTTGGTGTTGGTGCTTCAAGAGTGCGAGACCTATTTGAGCAAGGCAGAAAAGCTTCAAAGCTTTCAGGCAAAGGTGCAATTATCTTCATTGATGAAATTGATGCTGTAGGAAGATTGCGTTTTGCGGGAATCGGAGGAGGCAATGACGAACGGGAACAAACCCTAAATGCCCTTTTAGTAGAAATGGATGGTTTTAATTCCCAAGGGGGTCTCATTTTAATTGCGGCCACAAACAGGCCTGACACTCTTGATCCAGCGCTTCTTAGACCAGGAAGATTTGACCGTCAGATTGTTGTTACCCTCCCTGATATTATAGGAAGGGAAGGCATATTAAAAGTTCACACTAAAAAATTAAAACTTGCTGCTGATGTTAATCTGAAAAAGATCGCACAGCAGACAGTTTATTTCTCCGGAGCAGACCTTGCGAACGTATGTAATGAGGCCGCCTTGTTAGCTGCTCGCAAAGATAAAGAGTCAGTTGGGCAAAATGATTTTCATTCAGCAGTAGAAAGAGTCACCATGGGTCCTGAGAAAAAAAGCCGCACAATTTCCAAGAGGGAAAAGGAAATGACAGCTTATCATGAATCCGGCCATGCACTTTTATCTTTATTAATTGAAGAAGTAGATACCTTCTCAAAAGTATCTATTATTCCTCGAGGCCTTGCAGGCGGATACACACTTACCCCGCCGACAGAGGACAAGCACTATCACAGCAAAAAAGAACTGCTAGGACAAATGACAGTTATTCTCGGCGGGCTTGTAGCTGAAGAGATCCACTCTAATGACACTTCTACCGGAGTATCAAACGACCTTGAAAAGGTAACTTCTATAGCTAGAAGCATGGTCTGCGTATACGGCATGAGCGAAAAACTGGGGACATTGGCTTATGGGAAAAGAGAAGGCCAGCACTTCCTTGGTCGGGATCTAATGGAACAAAAAGACTACAGCGAAGATACTTCAAAAAAGATCGATGATGAGGTCCATAATTTTGTCAATCAATCATACACCCGAGCGAAGGAACTTCTGACTAACAACATAAGCAAGCTGGACCTAATAGCTAAAAGATTGATCGAAAAAGAAATTATTGATATTGATGAAACAAAAGAAATGCTTGGCTTAACCGAGAAGAAAGAAGACAATCCGGAAACAGAACAAGGCAAAGCTGAAAACACTTAAGCAGGCAATAACTATATTGTTCATCCCTTTAAGACAAAGCCCTGCTTTAAAACATTACAGCAAATTAAACAAGATAATATGAGGCTTGGGTCAAGCACCTAATAACTCGACAACTACAAGATACCTCTATATATTTTTAATGATGGCAATTTCCAATAGTAGAAAACGCAAAAAATACACAGTAATTGCTGGCTCCCATAAAATTCACCTTGGTGATAAAACTAAAATTATGGGAATTGTTAATTTAACTCCTGATTCCTTTAGCAATGATGGACTCTTCCAGTCAGGATATACTGCTGAAAAAGCTGTCAGCTTTGCAAAAAAATTAATAAAACAAGGCGCTGATATAATCGATCTTGGCGGAGAATCAACTAGGCCAGGCTCAAACAGGATCTCCGAAAAAGAGGAGATAGCGCGAATTATTCCTGCAATAAAATTATTGGCAAAAGATGTTTCTGTGCCAATTTCAGTTGATTCTTATAAGCCAAGAGTGGTTAAAATGGCTTTAGATGCGGGCGCAACTATCGTTAACGATATAATGGGCACAAATCCTGACAAGTCACTTCTAAAAATGGTAAAAGACTGCAATGCTGCTATAGTGCTAATGCATATAAAGGGGATTCCTGAGAATATGCAAAGAAATGTCAGTTATTCCAATTTGATTGAAAATATTTATAAAATTTTGCAAAAATCAATTGAAAAATGCTTTGAAATCGGAATAAAATCAGATAGAATCATAATTGACCCCGGCATCGGATTTGGTAAAACACTGGAAAATAATCTGGAAATAGTTAACCGCTTAAATGCCTTTAGGTCATTAAATAAGCCCCTATTAATCGGCACTTCCCGTAAGTCTTTTATAGGAAAAGTATTAGATAAGGAAGTAGACGATCGCCTAATAGGCACAGTATCAACTGTCTGTACCAGCATCATAAGAGGCGCTCATATTGTTAGAGTTCATAATGTGGCTGCCATCAAAGATGCTGTTATCATGACCGATGCCATTGTTAATGAAAAAATAATTCAACCCGACAAAGAATAAATTAAAACAATGAATTTTATCATCTGGAACATTATAAAACCTATTATAGAAATCGGGATACTTTGGATCGCCTTTTATAGGATCCTGGTATTCTTCGAGGGAACTCGTGCCTTTCAAGTTCTTAAAGGCATAACTATCTTATTAGTGGCTTTTCTCGCTTCACAGATCATTGGACTAAATACTATCAACTGGCTTCTTACAAAGTTTTTTGCAATTTCAATTGTTGCCCTGATGATAATCTTCCAGCAGGAACTTCGCCAAGGTTTAGCCCGTCTGGGACAGCATCACTTGTTCAGCTTCGCTTTAGAAGAGGCTGAGATCATAGAGATCATAAATGAGCTTACTTCTGCAATTTATAAACTAGCAAAGCAAAAAACTGGATGTCTTATCGCGATTGAAATTGAAGCAAAGCTCAGCACATACATAGAAAGCGGCGTTCAGCTTGATTCAAAGATATCTTCAGAGCTTGTACAAAGCATTTTTACGCCACTAACCCCGCTTCACGATGGCGGCGTTATTATAAGGGGAGACAGAATTATTGCTGCTTCTTGTTTGTTCCCTTTATCAGACAATCCCAACTTTAATAAAATAATCGGTACAAGGCACAGGGCAGCCTTGGGAATAACTGAACAGACAGATGCCGTCGTTCTTATGGTTTCTGAGGAAACCGGCGAGATTTCCGTAGCATCAGAAGGAAGATTTATACCTATTGTTAACAAAGAACGATTAACAAATATTTTAAAAAGCATACTTGTGGTAAAAGATAATCCCAAGAAAAAGAAAAATGAAAAAATTCTTAACAAATAATTTAGCGCTTAAGATTATTTCCTTAGCCTTAGCCATAATTACATGGATCTATGTTAACGGAGAACTGTTAAAATAAGGCTTTATTATGGCACTACTCGGAGTAAACATTGATCATATCGCAACTCTACGTCAAGCAAGAAGAGAGTTTGACCCCGACCCGATAAAAGCTGCATTAATTTGCAAAAAGGCTGGAGCGGACAGCATTGTTGCACATTTGCGTGAAGACCGCAGGCACATTATTGATGAAGATATTATAAGGCTGAAAAGCGCTTTAAAGGTCAGGTTCAATCTTGAGATGTCGATCGCTAAAGAAATTGTTGAGATTGCATCTAAAGTAAAACCGGACCAGGCCACGCTTGTCCCTGAAAAACGTCAAGAAATAACGACTGAAGGCGGGCTTGATGTCGTTAAAAATTTTACCAAGATAAAAGAAGTAAATAAAATATTGTCCGGTAACGGTATAGGGGTCAGCTTATTTATTGATCCTATAAAAGAACAGATCGACAAAACACTTGAAGCCGGCGTAAAGATCATTGAGATCCATACCGGTTGCTATGCCCTGGCAAAAACAAAAGCAGGGATCGAGCGCCAAGTAAAAGTGATAAAAGACCTGACAAAATATGCGCAGTCACTGGGATTAACAGTTAACGCAGGGCACGGCCTCAAGTATAACAACACAAAAACAATTGCAAGAATACCAGGTATGCACGAATTAAATATCGGCCATTCAATAATCGCCCATGCAGTTTTTGTCGGCCTGGAAAGAGCTGTCAAAGAAATGGCAAAGATCGTACACGGGAAATAAAGATTTTTTATTATGGTGATCGGAACAGGCATAGATATAATTGAAGTAAGCAGGATAGAGACTGCAATAAAACGCTGGGGGAACAGCTTTTTATTACATATCTTCACGGACAAAGAAATCGAGTATTCACAAAACCACAAATATCCAGCTCAACATTTTGCTGTAAGGTTCGCCGCAAAAGAAGCTGTCTACAAAGCAATTGGAGAACACCCGCACATAAGCTGGAAAGACATTGAGATCTTAAATGATGAGAACGGAAAGCCATACTGCTTGTTTAAAGACAGGTTTTATAAAAATAAAATATTAATCTCACTTTCTCATACCAAAGATTATGCAGTTGCCAACGCTATTATCACGACAGAATAAAAAAGCCCACAAAAATAATTTCGGCCATATATTGATCATTGCCGGGTCAGGCCGGATGCTTGGAGCAGGCGCACTAAGCTGTATTTCTGCTATGAGGTCCGGTGCCGGCCTTGTAACTTTCGCGATACCTAAAAGCTTGAATTTAACTGCGCAGAAAAAAATTTCGAACTGTATTATGACATTACCTCTGAGCGAAACAAAAAACCAGACCTTGTCGTTTGCTGCGTTCAAAGAGCTAAAAAAGACCTTACAAAAATATGACTGCATAGCGATCGGACCTGGACTTGGCACAGATAAAAGCACACAAAAACTTATATTAAAGATAATTGAATCATCACAAGTGCCATTGGTAATTGATGCTGATGCTTTAAACGCCGTTGCCCAAGACCCGAAGACCCTTTTAATATCAAAGACAAAAAAGATCCTAACTCCTCATGCGGGTGAAATGGCGCGATTAACAAAATTAAAAAAAGCCGACATAGAAAAAGACCGTAAAAATACAGCTTTGTCTTTTGCCATTGGGCACAACTGCATTTTGCTCCTCAAAGGAAACAACACTGTTGTCGCAGGCCATGACGGTTCAATCTATATAAACAAAAGCGGCAATTCTGGAATGGCGACAGCAGGAAGCGGTGATGTACTAACAGGGGTCATATCGGCTTTTGTCGGACAGGGCCTTGAATGTTTTGAAGCCGCTAAATTTGGAGCTTATATACATGGAAAAGCAGGGGACTTAGCCGCCAAGAAAAAAACTAAAATATCCATGACCGCTTCTGATATTTCCGATCACATCCCAAACGCTATAAAATCCTCAATTTAAGCAATGCAAGACAAAACACCTTCTAAATTATTTCCACCGAACAGCGAAAAAAAGGTGCTGCTACATAGCTGTTGCGCACCTTGTTCAGGGAACATTCTAGAAAGAATGGTCGATTCGGAAATTGATATTACTGTTTTTTATTATAATCCCAATATTTATCCCCAAGACGAATATGAACGGAGAAAAAAAGAAAATAAGATTTTTGCATCAAAACTAAAAATCCCCTTCATAGACAGCGATTACGATCAAAACATATGGATTGATCAGGTTAAAGGGATGGAGACTGAGCCGGAAAGAGGAAAAAGATGCACAAAATGTTTTGACATAAGAATGCAAAAGACAGCCGAGTTCGCGAACAAAAACGGATTTAACATTTTCGCAACCAGCCTTGGTATTTCACGATGGAAAGATCTGTCCCAAGTCAACAACAGCGGGATTAACGCAGCTAAAGCATATACAGGCCTAACTTTCTGGGATTTTAACTGGAGAAAGGAAGGCGGCAGCATCCTAATGTATCAAACATCTGAACGTGAAGGATTCTATAGACAAAAATACTGTGGCTGTTTATTCTCATTGGAAAGCAGAAAAATCATTAATTAAACATACCTTACACGAGAAATAACCCCTAAAATTTCCTTCTTTTAGTCTTGTAATTCAAATAAAACATCGTTAGAATAACTAATTATAGTCGCGCTATTCATAATAATAGTAATAAAAGGATATATATAATGAAATTAATAATACAGATACCTTGCCTAAATGAAGAAGAATCCCTGCCAAAAACTCTTTCGGATCTTCCAAAACATATAGATGGAATTGATATAATTGAAACTCTCATTATTGATGATGGTAGTACTGACAGGACCTCCGCAGTAGCAAAAGAATGTGGGGTCAATCATATTGTGCGTTTTACAAGCAAAAAAGGACTGGCAAAAGTGTTTCATGCAGGATTAGATGCCTCATTAAAAAAAGGCGCTGACATAATAGTTAATACTGACGCTGATGGTCAATATAAAGGCGAAGACATCCCTAGATTAGTAAAGCCCATACTTGAAGGAACCGCAGATATAGTTATCGGCAACAGGGACATTGAAAATATAAAACAATTTTCCTGGATCAAAAAGCGTCTTCAAAGAATAGGATCTGCTGTAATAAGAATTCTCTCGGGATCAAACATTCCTGATGCCACAACCGGATTTCGGGCTTACAACAAGGAGGCCGCTCTCAGATTAAACATAATATCAGAATACACTTATACACTTGAAAGCATTATTCAGGCTGAACATAAGGGCTTGGCTATTACCAATATTATAGTGCATACTAATCGAGTTGACCGCCCATCAAGGCTTTTTAAAAGCATTCCACATTATATAAAAAGATCTATCGTTACAATGATACGAGTATTCGCGATGTTCAATCCTTTGCGTATGTTCTTAAATCTTGGTTCTGTTTCATTATGTATCGGTACTCTAATAGGATGCAGGTTTTTATTCCATTATTTAATGGGCGGCGGCTATGGAAAAATACAATCTTTGATTCTTGCTGCAGTATTTCTAATTATTGGTTTTCAATTACTTATTATGGGGCTTGTTTCAGACCTAATATCAGCAAATCGCAGGTTAATTGAAGATACATTGCTCAGAGTTAAGAAAATTGAAATCAACATTAAACGAAAGGATATCAACGAATAAATGATAGAAAATATACAAAAAAATATTGCTGTTATTGGCACAGGAGGTTGGGGGAAAAATCTTGTTAGAAACTTCCATGAGATCGGAGCTCTAAAAGCCATATCAGATTCTAACAAAGAGAACCTTAAGAAGATAAAAGACAAATATGGCATAAAAGAAGCTTATACAAATTATCAAGACATATTGAGCGATAAGACTATAAAAGCAGTAGTTATTTCATCGCCAGCTGCAACTCACTATGAAATAACTAAAGCTGCACTATTATCTGGAAAAGATGCCTTTGTAGAAAAGCCTCTAGCCTTAAATATAAATGAAGCAGAAGAACTAATAAATACTGCTGATTCAAATAATAGGGTTTTAATGGTCGATCATTTATTGCAATACCACCCCGCTGTAAACAAATTGAAGCAGCTAATAGACTCTGGTTCGCTAGGAAAGCTCCAATATATTTACTCAAATAGACTTAACATTGGAAAACTTCGCAGCGAAGAAAACATCCTCTGGAGCTTTGCCCCTCATGATATCTCTGTAATATTGGGATTCGTTGAAAAAGAGCCGATAAGTGTAAAAGTTTTTGGAGAGGCATATCTTCAAGATAGAATATATGATACTACAATCACTGACTTGTCTTTTTCAGACAGATTAAAAGCACATATATTTGTTAGCTGGCTTCATCCTTACAAAGAACAAAAGCTTGTTGTAATTGGAAGTAAAGCAATGGCGGTTTTTAATGATTTAGAACCTGAAGAAAAACTCGTGCTTTATCCACATAAAGTTGAATGGATACATCAAGTCCCGATAGCAGCAATTGCTGAAAAAGAAGTCGTTGACATAGATAAGAAAGAGCCTCTTAGAGAAGCCTGTTTACATTTTTTAAATTGTATTGAAACAAGACAGAAACCAAAAACAGATGGCAAAGAAGCTTTAAGAGTTTTAAAAGTGCTACAAAAAGCCCAAGAATATTTAGACAAGGAGTAGATATGACTACTAAAAAATATTTTGCACATAAGTCAAGCTGCATCGATAAAGGATCAAAAATTGGAGAAGGAACTGCTATTTGGCATTTTTGTCACATTTTTAAAGGCGCTACCATTGGCAAAAACTGCAAACTAGGTCAAAACGTTGTCGTACATTCAACAGCAATCCTTAAAAACAACGTGAAAATACAAAACAATGTCTCTGTTTATGATGGAGTCACATTAGAAAACGATGTGTTCTGTGGACCTTCATGTGTCTTTACAAATATTATTAATCCTCGAGCAGCAATTTGCCGCAACTCTGCAGAACATTACAGAAAAACCCTTGTAAAAAGAGGCAGCTCTATTGGCGCAAACGCAACTATAATTTGCGGTGTGACCATTGGAGAGAATGCTTTTATCGGTGCTGGCTCAGTTGTTACTAAAGATGTCGGAGATTATGAGCTTGTTTATGGCTCTCCAGCAAGAAGGCATGGATGGATGTGCCAATGCGGAAATAAACTGACGTTTAAAAAAGGCAGCACTACCTGCGTAGAATGTAAGCTTTCGTACAAAAAAGATAATAACATAGTAATCAAATCATAACTTTATTTATAAGGAAGGCTATTAATGAGATTTATAGATCTACAAACTCAATATTTGGAATACAAAACTGAAATAGATGCACAAATCAATGATGTTATATCAAACGCTTCTTTTATTATGGGATCAAAAATCGAAGAGCTAGAAGATATTTTAGCTAATTATGTCGGTATTAAGCATGCCATAGGGTGCGCCTCTGGCACAGATGCGCTTTTACTGGCACTAATGACCTATGACTTACAACCCGATGATGAAATAATAACCACACCATTCACTTTCATTGCTACATCAGAAGTTATTTCATTTTTAAAAGCAAAACCTGTTTTCGTTGACATTAAAGAAAAAAGCTACAATATAGACCCTAAGCAAATAAGAAATGCAATAACTTCAAAGACTAAAGGCATTATTGCAGTTGATATTTTTGGACAATGCGCAAACTATGATGAGATAAATTCTGTCGCTCAAGAAAACAACTTGTTCGTTATTGAAGATGCTGCTCAGTCTTTTGGAGCCGAGTATAAAGGCAAAAAGGCTTGTTCCCTTACCGATATGACTTGCACATCATTTTTTCCTGCAAAACCTCTTGGTTGCTACGGAGATGGGGGGATGGTTTTTACAAACAATGATAAAAAAGCCGAGAAATTAAAATCATTAAGAGTCCACGGCAAAGGTTCACACAAGTACGACAATATTCAAATAGGGGTTAATGCAAGGTTAGATACAATACAAGCTGCCGTTTTACTAGCAAAATTTCCTCATTACAAAAAGGAAATTGAACTAAGAAATCAAAAAGCATCTTATTACACTGAAAGATTAAATGATTGCGTAATTACACCACATGTGTGTGCTCATAATCTTTCTGTGTACGCTCAATATTCTATAAGGGCAAAGAACCGAGATCAGCTTCAAGAACACCTTAACACTAAAGGCATTCCAACAGCAGTCCATTATCCAAGACCACTTCATCTGCAAACAGCATTTAGTTTTCTTGGGTATAAAAAAGGTGCTTTTCCAATTTCTGAAAAGGTGTCTAACGAAATCGTCTCTTTACCAATGCATCCTTTTTTAACCGAAAAAGATCAGGACAAGATCTCAGAGGAAATAATTTCATTTTATTCTTAAATCAATTAATTTAAAAAGCCACAAACAATGAACATCCTTTTTGATATAAATCATCCTGCTCATATACATTTATTTAAACATGCTATAAATAAATTAAAAGAAAGTGGTCACAACGTAGTAATTACTTCAAGAGATAAAGACATCACAGTAGATCTTCTTGATAGATACGGATTTAAACATTTTGTTTTGAGCAAAGCTCAAAAGGGACTGCTTGGGCTAGGCCTTGAATTAATCTGGAGACAGTTAAGGCTGCTGCCAATTCTCATAAAGAACAAAATTAATATTTGCGTATCAGTAACAGGAGCATGTAACGTTCATATATGCAAGTTATTAGGAATACCCACTTTGGTTTTCTATGATACAGAACATGCTTCTTTGCAAAACAAGCTAACTCTTCCTTTTGTTACAAAATTCATTACACCCGATAGCTTTAAAGGCAGATATGGAAAAAATCACATAACATACAATGGCACCCATGATATTGCATATTTACATTCAAAATATTTCACTCCAAATCCTAACATTTTTGATCTTTTAAAGATATCTAGTAACGATAAATTTTTTATCCTGAGATTTGTATCTTGGCAAGCAGCTCACGATATCGGTCAAAAAGGTTCTTCTATTGAACTTAAGAGAAAACTTATTGATCTTTGTTCTAAACACGGAAAGGTTTTTATAACTTCTGAAGCAAAGATCGATGCTGAATTTGAGGAATATAGTATCGCTATTCCACCGGAAAAAATGCATGACGCTCTTTATTTTGCCACAATGTACATAGGGGAGGGTGGATCAATGGCAACTGAAGCTGCTATTTTGGGAACCCCGTCGATATTAGTCAATTCTTTATCAGCCGGTGTATTTGATGAATTGGAAAACCGATACAGAATGCTACTTACTTTTTCCCCAAGCGAGGAAGAGAAAATAATCAAAACAGCACAAAACTTACTTAATAATGAAAATTTAAAACCCGAGTGGCTGGCAAAAAAAGATAAGTTTATTAATGATAAGATCGATCTAACGGAATACATGCTGGAAACTATTTTGAGCTATGACAAAAGCTCTAATATAACATAAAATTTTGAAAGGTTGAATAATGAGTCAACTTCCTAACATGAAAGACATCGGGATAATTGATGTTAAGTTTGGTCAGAATGTAACAGTTGTAAACCCTGTAAATTTGTATGGTTGCAGCATTGGTGACAACAGCTTTATTGGACCTTTTGTTGAGATACAAAAAAATGTTACAATCGGAAATAATTGCAGGATACAATCTCATTCATTTATTTGTGAATTAGTTACCATAGGTAATAATTGTTTTATTTCCCATGGAGCAAAATTCATAAATGATCTTTTCTCATCGGGTGCTCCTGCTCGAGATGGCAAGGATTCCTGGAAAGCAACCTCAATAGGGAACAATGTATCAATAGGTACAAATGCAACTATTTTGCCGGTTAAAATAGTAGATAATGTAGTTGTCGGGGCTGGTTCTGTCGTAACAAAAGATATATTAGAATCTGGTGTATACGCAGGCAATCCAGCAACAAAAATAAGATAAATTAAAGAACAAGAAATATAAGATGATCATTCCTTTTGTAGATTTAAAAACTCAGTACCAAAACTTAAAGCCAGAAATTGATAAAGCCATTGAAGATGTTATTAGTAAAACAATGTTCATAGGAGGAACTTATCCTGAAGACTTTGAAAAAGCCTATGCCGAAAAATACGGCGTAAAACACTGTATAAGTGTAGGAAATGGAACAGATGCAATATACATAGCTCTTAAAGCTTTAAATATCGGTCTGGGTGATGAAGTTATAACAACATCTGTAAGTTGGATAGCAACATCGGAAGCTATATCTCAAACCGGAGCTAAAGTTGTCTTTGTTGATATAGAACAAGATAGCTTACTTATTGATGTTTCTTTTATAGAGAAAAAAATAACAAACAAAACCAAGGCAATACTGCCAGTACATCTGTATGGTCAACCTGCAAAAATTGACAAGATCAAAGAGTTGTGTGATAAGCACAATTTGTATTTGGTAGAAGATTGCGCACAAGCACATTTCGCTGAATTTAAGAGGCAAAGGGTTGGGACCTTTGGTGATATTGGTACATTCAGTTTTTATCCAGGAAAAAATCTTGGCGCATATGGCGATGCCGGTGGCGTTATTACAAATAATGATGAACTTGCAAAATTCATGCGGATGTTTTCCCGTCATGGCTCATTGGTTAAGCACCAGCATGAGATCGAAGGAATAAACAGTCGCATGGATGCTATTCAAGCGGCTATCTTGTCGGTTAAATTGCCCCATATTCTTGATTGGAACAAACAAAGATTTGATAATGCCTGCCTATATAACAAGCACCTAAAAGATATAAAAGAGATCTCGTTACCAAAGATCATGGCTGATGTTTCTCATATTTTTCATTTGTACGTCATTAAAACAGACAGAAGGGACAAGTTGCAAAAATTCCTAGATGAAAAAGGAATTCAAAATGGCGTTCATTACCCTACAGGATTGCCATTTTTAAAAGCATACGATTACCTGGGACACAAGGAAGAAGATTTTCCCAATGCATTTAACGAACCAAAAAAGATACTGTCTTTGCCCATGTCTCCTGAATTAACAGAAGAACAGATCATTTATGTAAGCAATGCCATAAAGGAATTTTTTGAAAAATAAATAAAGCACAAATACAAATAACTTTTTTACAAAACAATCACAGCCACAGTAAATATGAAAAACAATTTATTGCTAAAAAATATAAAAAAAGCCATAAAAAACAATTATTTTTTATACAAATTATTGTCAAATGACATTTTTTCTTTAAAGCCTGTAGCTGTTCCTGAAAAATATCCCACAGATATCAGTATTGAACTTACAAGCCTTTGTAATTCAAAATGCACATTTTGCACACATGAAAAGCTTGTAAATATTTCAAAAAGTAAAGTAGCAAAACATATGGAGTACGATTATGCAATTACTATCATAAACAAAATACGAGAACTGATCGATCAACAGAATATCCCGGATAAAGATATCCGATTAGCGTTCAACGGTCTTGGAGAACCCCTCCTTTATCCTCATTTTTTTGAAGTAATAGAAGCTTCCAGGAAATTATTTCCTGAAGCGCGTTTTTCATCAAACACAAATTGCATTGCTCTTGATGAAAAAACAGCCGAGAGATTAGTGAATTGCGGTTTAAATGATATAACCCTTAGCTTAGCGTTTAACGATGCTCAAAGTTATAAAAAATGGATCGACCTTGACAGGTATGATCTGGTTGTAAAAAATATAACATATTTCCTGAAAACAAAAGGCAATCGACTACCAGAAGTAAATTTATACATCTTTGATCAATATATGAACCGTAATAATTTCTCTGCATTCATGAAACAATGGAGACCTCTGTTAAATAGCAATGATTCATACCACATAAGAAAACTTCTGTCACTTTTTGATTGGTCATATAAGCCAGGAATTAAATATCCTTGTCATGAATTATGGAGTCTTCTTATAATCGATATCAATGGGCATGTTTATCCTTGCTGTCCTGCAATTTGGACTGATAAAAATGAAGAGTTACGACTAGGACACATATTAAATGATTCTACAAAAACTTTATTAACAAATTTGAATGTAATTAGAGAGCGTCACATAAACGGAGATTTTGGGATATGTGACTGCTGTAGCGTACTAATTGACAATAAGAGTTTATGCAAAAGGGCCTATAGTAAAGCAAAGAAATTTGACGTGTTAAAATTCAAAGTTTAGAGAACATATAAGCTTAAAAAAGATTAATTTGATTTAACAATTTGAAAGGAATGATCAAAAATGGACTTAAACGGAAAGAGATTTTTAGTTATTGGTGGTGCCGGACTAATAGGATCGCATGCTGTTGAAGAATTACTTAAAGAGGATGTCAAAGAAGTAATAATATTCGACAATTTTGCCAGAGGTAGTGAAGAAAACCTAGAACTGGCTCTCAAGGATCCTAGATGTAATATTTTCAAAATTGGCGGCGATATTCTCCAAACAGACATCCTTGATGCTGCTATGAAAGACATCGATGGGGTTTTTCATTTTGCAGCACTTTGGCTATTACAATGCTATGAGTATCCTAGATCAGCCTTTGAAGTAAACATGAGAGGTGTTTTTAATATCTTAGAATCTTGCGTTAAAAACAATGTTAAACGCCTTGTATATTCTTCATCCGCTTCTGTTTACGGTGATGCGGTTGAAGAGCCAATGACAGAAGATCATCCATATAACAACACCACCTTCTACGGAGCAACAAAAATTGCCGGAGAACATATGTGCAGAGCTTTCTATCATAGATACAAACTGCCGTACGTTGGCCTTAGATATATGAATGTTTATGGACCAAGACAAGATTACAAAGGTGCTTATATTGCAGTAATAATGAAAATTCTTGATAGGATCGATAGCGGATTACCACCAATAATTTATGGCGATGGTTCGCAGGCATACGATTTCATTTATGTAGCTGACTGTGGATGTGCAAACGTTTGCGCGATGAAATCTGATATTACTGATAATTTTTATAATGTTGGTGGTGGAATAAAAACTACTATTAAGGAATTAGCTGAAATAATCATAGAATTAACTGGTTTTGATGGTGAGATTCAATATGAACCAGCTGGAACAACTTTTGTAAAAAACCGTGTTGGTTCTCCAGAAAAAGCAAAAAATGATCTAAACTTTACGGCAAAAGTCGAATTAAGAAAAGGATTGGTCAAATTGATCGAATGGCGAAACTCTCATATTGAAGCTGTAAATAAAAGACGAGCCAAGGCATAGAATAAAATGAAAATACCTATAACAAAACCCATTTTTGATGAACATGAAAAAGACCTTTTAGTAAAACCTTTAGAAAGCGGCTGGCTCGTACAGGGGCCTTATGTTAAAGAATTTGAAAAACTCTTTTCAATCTTTACTGGCGCAAAGTACTCTTGCACTACGAGCAACTGTACTACAGCTCTTCACTTAGCATTAGAAGCACTTGGTATATGCCATGGAGACAAAGTCATAATACCTTCTTTTACTTATATTGCCTCTGCAAATGCAGTTGAATATACTGGAGCTGAAGCTATTTTCTGCGATATTGATCTGCGAACTTTCAATATAAATATCGACGATCTATCGAATCTCCTAGAAAAAGACCGCTCCGGTTCGATAAAAGCCATAATGCCTGTGAACCTTTTTGGACTTTGTTCAAACCTACCTAAAATTATTGAATTGGCAAAACATTATAATTTAAAAATTGTTGAAGACTCTGCATGCGGCCTTGGTTCCTACATAGGAGATCAACATTCTGGGACTTTTGGTGATATAGGATGTTTTTCTTTTCACCCCAGAAAACTTATTACAACAGGTGAAGGAGGCATGCTAACAACAGAGGATGAATCATTATTAAATAAATTTATTTGCCTAAAAGATCATGGGGCAAGCAAATCCGATCTCCAAAGACATCAGGAAAAAGGCGGTTCTTTGTTGCCAGAATTTAATGTGCGGGGCTTTAACTACCGAATGACAGATATGCAAGGAGCGTTAGGTGTTGCGCAAATGAATAAGCTTTCCTTTATACTCGAAGGCAGACGTAGAATAGCAGCTAAATATGACATCGCCCTTGAAAATAGCCCACTACTAACACCAATAGTGCCTAAAAACTACAAACATTCGTATCAATCATATGTTTGTCTTTATAACAAATCCCTTGATCTTGACAATCTGACCCTCGATAAGATAAACGAGTTAAATATTAAAAGAAATCAACTCATGTCAGATCTAGAAAATGTCGGAATAAGTGTTAGACAAGGAACACATGCAGTTCATACATTAGGCTTTTACAAAAATAAATATGATTTTTCTGATAACACCTTCTTAAAATCATACACTGCTGATAGACTTAGTATAACACTACCTCTATATGCTAACATGACGGACGCAGAATTTGATTATGTAATAAGCAATATAAATAACCTTATTTCGTAAATATACTTAAAAAGCAAGGAAATTATTATGTGCGGAGTAGTTGGCTTTATAAATCTAAACAAAAGAAAAATCAATTTGAAGACCCTTGAATCCATGACTGACTCTTTAGCACATCGTGGTCCTGACGGTAGAGGAACTCACATTGATAATTTTATCGGACTTGGACATAGGCGTTTATCAATAATCGATCTTTCTGAAAATGCTGCACAGCCGATGCGTTTAGACCAAGACAACTTTGTCTTAAGCTACAATGGAGAGATCTATAATTTCAAGGAACTAAAAATTCCCTTAGAAAAACAAGGTTCTAAGTTCAGATCAACTTCAGATACTGAAGTAGTTTTGCATTCCCTTGCTAAATGGGGAGTATCTGCTCTTAATAAATTTAATGGCATGTTTTCCTTGGCTTTTTGGGACAAGAAAAACAAGCTTTTAACAATCGCCAGAGACAGATACGGAGTTAAACCTATCTATTACTGGAGAAACCAAAATGTATTTTTATTTTCATCAGAGATCAAGGCTTTCCTTAAGCACCCTGAATTTAAAGTTAATGTCAATGAAGAGGCTTTAGTGGAATATTTTACATTCCAAAATACATTTTCCAATGACACACTATTTAAAGATGTAAAAATATTACCTCCCGGTCATTTTATGCAAATATTTCTCGACCGAGAAATGGAAATGAATGTAAAACAATACTGGGATTACAATTTTGAAGAAGAAAAAGTTCAAAAAACAAAAGAGGAGTACACAGAAGAATGTGACAAGCTCTTCAAACAAGCTGTAAAAAGGCAACTTGTCAGTGACGTTGAAATTGGCTCATACCTAAGCGGTGGTATTGACTCAGGGTCAATTACTGCTTTGGCTTCACAATCTTTTAAAAATTTAAAAACATTCTGCATTGGCTTTGATCTATCATCTGCTTCCGGATTGGAACTTTCCTATGATGAAAGAAAAAAGGCCGAACATATTTCATATCTATATCAAACCGAACATTACGAAATGGTCCTGAAATCCGGAGACATGCAGAGAAGCTTGCCGAAGCTAGTATGGGCACTCGAAGATCTTCGATTAGGCCAAAGTTATCCTAACTTTTATGCATCTAAACTCGCATCACGATTCACAAAAGTATGCTTATCTGGTACCGGTGGCGATGAATTGTTTGCGGGCTACCCCTGGAGATATTTTAGAATTCTTAAAAAAGAATCTTTCGAATCATACGCAGCCGACTACTACAAGTACTGGCAACGTCTTACTCCTGACAAATCTAGGGAAAAGCTATTCGCCCCGATAAGCAGCAAAATAAAATATGTAAATACTGGGAATATCATGAAAAATGTTTTTTCCGCACATCATAAACTCGAAACAACACGACCTCAGGATTATATAAACCGTTCATTATATTTTGAAGCAAAAACCTTTCTCCATGGGCTGCTAGTAGTCGAAGACAAACTGAGCATGGCTCATAGCTTAGAAACAAGAGTGCCTTTTTTAGACAATGACCTGGTTGATTTTGCTTTAAAACTTCCTGTAAGATTCAAACTAAAAAACATTAAGCAAAACATAAAACAGGATGAAGATGCAATTGCGAAACGACTTAAATACTTCAGAAAAACGAGCGATGGAAAAATAATATTAAGAAAGGTTTTAGAAAAATATGTAGGCAAAAAACACGCTGAAATGCAAAAACAAGGTTTTAGCGGTCCAGATGCGAGTTGGTTCAAAGGAGAGAGCATCTCTTATGTAAAAGACATGCTCTTGAATAAAAAAGCTGGAATATATGACTTTTTTGATTATAAAACTGTAAAAGATATGCTAACAGAACATACTCAGGGAAAACACAACAGAAGACTTTTCATCTGGTCTTTATTAAATTTTGAACAATGGATCAAGTTGTTCGTTAAAAAAGAATTTGAGAATTAATATAATGAAAAAAGATTTAAATATTTTTGTAGATCCCAAGACACAGACACCCCTTTGTTTAAAAATAAATAAAGCTGAAGGTGAGGAGATCTTGCAAGGCAAACTTTACAATAAGAATAAATCCTATCCAATCATTAATGGTATTCCTCGATTTGTTCCACCTTCATTTTACAAGAATTATCAACTTAAAAGCAATGAGGAGCAAACTGCTAAATCATTTGGAGATAAGTGGCGAGAGAAGCGAAACCAGCACCTCGGAGATGTATTTCAAGACCAAGTTTCTCTTAAGGAGCAATTTATGGCAATGCTTGGATGCAATACTGCTACTGAATTTAAGAACTTGCTCAAAAACGCTAAACTGACACTTAATGCAGGCTGTGGAGTCGCATGGTCAGAATATTTATTCAATTACAATAAAAACACAATGAGGCATTGTATAGATTTGAGTTTGGCTGTTGAAACTGCCTATCAACGCACTAAAGCAAATAAGAACATGATAGTCTCGCAAGCTTCAATTTTCGAATTACCCTATGCTGATCAAACATTTGATATTGTCTATTCTAATGGCGTAATTCACCATACCCCGGATGCAGAAAAAGCCTTTATGTCCTTAGCCAAGAAGGTGAAAACAAATGGTTTGATCGGAATATACATTTACAATGTTAAACCGTTATTGCGCGAACTAGCAGATACAGAAATACGTAAAACAACCACCAAAATGTCATATGAAGAATGTATGACATTTTCTAAACAAATGACAACATTGGGAAAAGCTTTTAAGCAGTTCAAAACACCCCTGAACATTACTGAAGACATCGATATACTTGGAATGAAAAAAGGGAAATACGATCTGCAAACATTCATTTATGATCATATTATTAAATGTTGGTACAACCCAAAATGGGATGAAACATATGCGGACCTTGTAAATCAAGATTGGTATAATCCATATTATGCCAGCCACCACACCAAAGAAGAAGTCTTATCATGGTTTAAGGAAGCTAAAATAAAAAATATTAAATTGCTTCAGCCTAAAGGGTGGGAACATAGTGGACATTTTATTTCAGGGAGAAAAAAATGAACAGAAATGAATTAATTGAGATCCATGCTGCTTTAAGAGAAGAATACAAAAAGGAATGGGACAGAGTTTTGTCTTTTGGTGAATTAACTTCTGACAGATGGGAAAAAGCTAAACATTTGGGCTTTGGAGAAAAAACAAGTATTTATGACTCATCTTTGGTTTACGGTGATGTTAAAGTTGGTAACAATTCCTGGATCGGTCCTTTTACAATATTAGATGGTTCAGGAGGACTATCCATCGGATCATTTTGCTCTATTTCTACAGGAGTTCAGATTTACACGCATGATAGTGTAAAATGGGCACTTTCCGGAGGACAGGCCCCTTGCGATAAAGCCCCAGTCAATATTGGTAACAACTGCTATGTTGGACCTAATACAATAATTTCAAAAGGTGTAACTATCGGAGATCTTTGTGTTATCGGGGCAAACACTTTGATAAATAAAGATGTCCCAGACAACTCAATAGTTTTTGGTACTCCTGGCAAAATTGTTGGAAAAGTTATAAAAAACGAAAAAAATGAAATAACTTTTCAATACAATAAAAATGCTCAGGAATAATGGCATTTATGAATTACAAAAAAACAAAAGAATTAAATATCTTTCATGGCCCTAACAACACAGGAGGGCTTGGAGGACATCTTGCTCTTTATCAAAGAGAGATGGGATACAAAGCTACCGCATGTGTCTACAATGATAATTTTTATCTACCAAATTCAGATCTTAATTTAGACTTAAAGAACAAGAATCCTTTGCTCAGGATTTTTATAAGCATCCATTTTTTCATTAATTGTTTAATTAAATACAATACGTTCCATTTTTATTTTGGCAGAACATTTTTTCATTTAGGCTTAGATCTCCCAATATTAAAATTATTTGGGAAAAAAATGATCATGACATACTGCGGATCTGAAATACGCCTGTTTAAGGATGTAGAAAATAAACGCAATCCATATTCTCATTTGGTTAGAAATAAATATAACAATCCATTATTTGACGAGTTTAAAAAGGTCATGATGTGGTGGCATAATATTTGGATACACAAATTTTTTGCCGTCAGATCTCTATATTTTCATTCATCAGTAGTAATACCAAAAAAAAAGCTCATAAAGGATCTTTGGATCAATAATGTAATAGATCCTCAAAGCTTTCACCCGTCATTCAAGACAAATAAAATACCAGTTTTAGTTCATGCACCTTCAAACCCGGAAGTAAAGGGATCTGCCTATATTGAAAAGGCAATTGCTGACCTTAAGCATGAAGGCTTTAACTTTATTTATAAAAGAGTTGAAAATTTACCTTTTGAAAAAGCCAAGAAGATTTACCAAAAAGAGGCTGATATAATAATTGATCAAGTTTTATTAGGCGATTTTGGATGTCTTGCAGTAGAAGCAATGTCTTTCGGAAAACCCGTCTGTTGTTATCTTGCTAAAGATATCGCATCAGAAATGCCAGATTGTCCTATCGTTAATTGTAATATTGACAACCTGAAAGAAAAATTATCTTACTTGATAAGAAACCCGGACGAAAGGATCCGTATTGGCAAAGAAAGCCGAAATTATGTGGTAAAGGTCTTGAATAAAAATAAGATATGCATTGAACTAATTAATTGCTATAGAAGTTTACACATATAAGAGTATAAATACCCAGAAAGCAAAGTAATATGTTTCAATATTTAATTTCATCAATAGTTAGAGTTTACAAAAAACATGGCTTAAAAATGTTAGTTATTTTAGGATTTGAATATTTCCTTCTTGAATTATCCAGATTTTTCCCATTTATTGTAAAATTTTTCACACCAAGACTTTTCGCTGTAAGTATTGAGCCAACCAATGCGTGCAACTTAAGATGCCAGATATGCTATTCGCAAAACCCGGAAACATTTAAAGCTAGAAATAAAGGGTACATGGACTGGGAGACTTATAAAAATTGTATCGATGAATTATCATCACTTGATTATCCTGTAAGTTTAGGGTTAAATTTTGGAGGTGAAAGCCTTTTGCATCCAAAATTTTGCGATATGGTTTCTTACGCAAAATCAAAAGGTATTTCTCAAATAAGCTTTAATACAAACGGAATGCTCTTGAGTGAAAACATTATAAAAAATCTCGTGGAGAACAAAGTAAGCAAAATAACTATCAGCCTGGACGGAACAAAGGAGAAGCATGAATCTTCAAGAATAGGCTCTGATTATGATACCGTAGAAAAAAATATTTTGAACTTAAAGAGACTTAGAGGCAACTCTCTAAGTCCTAAAATATTTGTTAATTTAATAGAATATGATCAAAGCATAGAAGAAATCGATGAATTTATAAATTATTGGATAAATATAGTAGATTCGGTAGCAATTTCATCTTGTATCAGTGAAAACCTTCAAATCATGAATACTGAAAAGTTCTTCCAAGGCAATAAAACAATAAAAAAGCATTATTGTCATTGGCCATTTTACTACTTAAGTATACTTTGGAATGGAGATGTTACATCCTGCTGTCACGAAATAGGCGGAAGAATATTTTTAGGTAATGTAGTAAAAAGCAAAATAATGGACATATGGAAAAGCAATAAGTATAAAGAATTCAGACGAGAAGCAATAACAAATAATTTTTCGGTCAGTTCGCCATGCCATAAATGCAACGCATGGAACACCGAGTTTGTCAGCAAAAAACTAGAATATAATGATGATATCGATCTGGAATTTCTAAAGATCTCAAAAATATACAAAAAGAAAAATTAAGAAACTGCTTTGCTTGATATTTAATGGAGGCCTCAGCATAGATGAAAATGAATAAGTTATACGAAATTATCAGGAAAACATATAAACGGATGCGAATGGCGAGTTATATAATCCCTCCAAGAGGTAATTTTTCAAGGATATTAAATGAAATAAAAATCCAGTCAAATAAAAAATATACGATTATTAATGCCCGGCCTAGAAAAATCGGGATTTACACTTCATCAAGGTGTAATTTATCATGTCATATGTGCGGGTACCAATCAAAGGAATCGACTGGCGAATATAAATCTGTCCGTTATCCGGATATGTCCTTTGAACGTTTTAAACATATAATGTCTTTTTTCCCCGAAGCATGCGCATTAACTCTCACTGCAGAGGGTGAACCTTTCCTCAATAAAGATATTTTCCAAATGATAAATTATGCAAAAAAAGACCTTAAGCTTTTTGTAGACATGACATCCAACGGCATCTGCCTTAACAATGAAATGGCAGACCAAATAATTTCTTCCAAATTAGACATATTGAATATCAGCTTGGATGGTACTTGTTTTGAAGAATACAACTCTATAAGAGGAGGAACAGAAGACCAATTTAAGACTTTAGTCGCAAATGTTAAGAATCTTTGTTCCAAAGTAAAAAGCCTTAATTCTTCACTTGAGATAAATGTCACGTTTATTACAACAATAGTAAACTACAAGCAATTGCCTAAGATGATAGACTTTGTCATCAGCCTGGGAGTTGAAGGCGTTCAATTCCAAAATGTCCTTGATTTTGAAACAAAATTCATGTCCGAACATAGACCAATATACAAAAGCAACAAAGAAGCTGTTTCTTTTATCAATTCCATAAAGAAACCTGACAAAATAAAAAGAATAATTTGGCCACTTGTTCTCGATCTAGATATTATAAAATCGGAACATCATATTAACTGCCATTATCCTTTTACGACAATCGGAGTGAACACAAACGGAGATGTAAATCTTTGCTGTCTGGTTAATACCCAGGAAAGCTACGGAAATATTTTTAAAGATTATGATGTTTGGAACAATAAGCCTTTTCAGGATATTAGGCAAACTCTTTCAAAAGGCAAAATGCCTTTTAAGTTATGCAAAACATGTCCTCTTAGCATGGAATAAATTATGCAAAAAGAACAAAAAGAAACAATATTAAAAACAATTTTGGATCTCCATTCCTGGAGAGAAAAATACAATGGCACAGACATTGGCCTTGGAACCGACGAGTATAACTCAGAAATATTGCACTATCCACAGGCTTATGCTGTATGGGGCGCTGGATATGTTAACCTTTATAAATCAACTAACAATGAAATCTATCTGAAAAACGCAAGATCCTGCGCTAGTTGGTTATTGGCCAACCCAAATCCCCGATACAAGGGCCTTTGCTGGGGACTACCCTTTAATTGGGTCAGCAATGAAACAAACATACCTATATGTGTAACAACGCTATATTGTGCCAATTTGTTTTTTAAATTATTTGAATTAAATCAAGATCCGGAAATGAAAAGCATTTTATTATCAATAAGAAAATGGCTGATTGAAGATAACGGCTATATCATAGATCTGAAAAGGACAAAAGGTATCTATTTTAAATATGCAAATGACCCTGCTTTTTCAAAGTCAGTTAATTTTTGTTTAACTGCCATGGCCTCGGGATTCTTCTCAAAACTACACAAATATGAAATAGGGGACAAAGAAACCAACTCCTATTTTGCAACTTCGTGTGCCCGTTTTGTTTTAAAAAGTCAGCAACCTAATGGATTCTGGTATTATGATGACCACTTACATAAGATCGATTTAATTCATTCTGCTTTATTATTGGAAGGGCTTGGACACTTTTATAATTATTCTGATTTTTTTAGAGATGAAGCCAAAGAAGGCCTTAAATCGGGATTGAATTTTTTAGCAAATAAAATGATCAAAAAAGATGGCTATTCACTTGAAATATATCCTTCAATTTTTATCTGTCCATGGCGGATCAACGACTATAAGTGGTTGGCCCTTTATTTATATAATGTTATTTTCAACAGAAAAAAACTTGAAACAAGAGTTTTCGGTTATGGCATAACAATAAAAGCCCTAAGCGTATGCAAAAATATTGATGAACAATTAGCGACCAACAGCGCAAATATCCTAATTAGATATTTAACTAACAATCACTTAACAGAAAACAATGCTTTCAGGTTCAGGCCAGACATCCCTAATGAATATATTAGGGATCAGGGTCACATCTTTGACGGATTAACACATTTCTTAACAGTATAGTTTTTAATAATATGACTAACGGTAAAAAATTTTTTTTTGATGTTAGCTGGGCTTTAAGCAGCACTGGAGTTAAAGCTTTAATAGCCTTTTTATTGTCGATCGTTATCGGTCGCAATTTAGGCGCGAGTGACCTAGGATTGTATAACCTGGTATTCTCGATTTATAATATCGGTATCATAATACCCGCTTTTCTGATCTCAAGCGCCCTGATAAAATTTGTTTCTGAGAATCAAAAATGTCAAGACAAGCTCGATCAAATAATATCCTGTGTTTCAGTATCTAATATTTCACTAAGCCTGATCATTTCAATTGTCATTTTTTTTCTAGCAAAGCCTTTATCTGTATTTTTTAAAATCCCTGAACTAAAAAACCTAATAAAGTTCATCTGTATAATATTCCCTTTTGTAGCAATTTTTCAGACTAACATAGGAGTACTTAATGGATTACGCCGTATGCGATCTTTTGCGTTTTTCATGATACTTCAGGATGTCATGGTGTTTTTGCTAACATTTATATTTGTTATAAACGGATTTGGTGTTTTTGGCGTACTATCTGGCCTGATTTTCGCAATGGCCATAACAGCCTTAATTAGTTTTTTGAACATTCGCAATATTTTTACATTCTCTTTTACAAGTTTTAAACAAAATTTAATTGAAATCCTTTCCTTCGGAAGCAAGTCTTTCTGTGGAGGCATAATGAATGAAATCAATTACCGTGCAGACATTGTTCTTATTGGTTATTTCCTTACCGCGAAAGACGTTGGATATTATAGTGTAGCTATTTTGCTCAGCAGGTTTTTTTGGATATTCCCACAATCAATACAAAAAATAGCTTATCCTGCAACCACTTCTTACTGGTACGATAATAAAAAAGCGGAACTGCAAAGCATGATCACAAAAACAATGAAATTTAATGCCTGCATAGTTCTTTTTTTAGGCCTGCTAGCGATCTTTTATGTTGAGGATATTATTGCAATAGCTTATAACAAATCTTTTTTATCATCAATTTCCCCATTTCTTATACTTTTAACAGGAACATTAATTGACGGAGCAACTATACGTCCCATAAACTCAACATTAGCAGCAATAGGCAAACCTGAATTCTCTCCAAAGGTTGCCGCTGCTGGAGCAACTATAAATATTGTTTTAAATTTATTTCTTATACCAAAATATGGAATAAATGGAGCAGCTATTGCAACAACAATATCTTTAATAATAGTAGTCTTTTTAAATTCTTTTTATATCGTAAAGAACACCAATCTTTCATTAAACTTCAGCTGGCATATTTCATTATTTATTTTAGCACTATTCTGCATTTTTATTTTTAAGTGCTTATATGTGTTCGGACACTTAGAAATTAGGGTTTTTATACTATTATTTTTCATTCTGATAACGTGGAATTACTTTCTTAAAAAAGAAGACCACCTATTTCTTAAAAAACTATCAAAACAGCTGCATACTTAGAGATAAATAGAGGGAACCTTAAATAATACTTCTAAAAATAGCACATATCATTAGTATAACTTAAGGCTAGATTAAGATATATAACCTTTAGGATAGAATAAGTAATAAACGTCGAAACGGCTGATAATAAAACAATTCTTATCGAGAAATGCTTGATCTTTGCGACTAAATCAAAAATCTTATAGACACTATTTGCAGCAAGCAATATTAAAAAAGCAATGCTTGAAAGAATATATCTGCACTGAAAATTACCCCACATGATAAAGAATAACAGAATTACTACTGCAGAAATCCTTATAAATGCAGAAATTTGCTTCTCGTTTGGCTGAAAAACCAGAAGCGATACAAATGCAAGAATATAAACTAAAAAATACTCGATCAACCTCCCAAAATAAAATACTGCTGGTTCATTTGAAAGAATTCCACCTTGCCATGTAGTAAAAGGAATAAAATCAAATCTCAGGCTGTTTATCACGTATCCCCTGAACAAAAAACAGAATATGAAAAACACTAGAACAAAGCTTGCTTGCTGCAGCTTACTGTTTATTTTTATCTGTGTTTCCTCCGACCTATCAGTTGCAATTTCAACTTCATCCGAATTGCTAATATCTCTTTTTATCTTTTTATAAAGTAAAAATGTTGCAGCACACAATAATCCTATTGGGATTATTAATTTTGCCGCTTTAGCTAATCTCTTTATTAAGCCAGCAATTTCTGCATTATCCGTAACAGATTCTAATCCATAAACATTGAAATTCCATAAAAGCCAGGGCAGAAGCAGCAAAAAAGGAAGCACTAAGCTAAAATTAAATTTACTATTTTTAAAGAGGTCCCTTCGGTAAGTAATAGCAAAAAGAAATATCGTAAAGGTGATCAATATCCCGGTATATTTAGTGTTCGCAGCCAAACCACTCGCGGCCGCGCTGAGGATAAAGAACCAATCATTTTTCTTCAGGCCCAAAACAAAGAACAATGCAGCTAAAAGCGTAAAAAAAGCAATGGAAGTATCCATCCAGACTTTCTGAGAAGTCATAATGCTAACCGGGTCCATCCATAGAAAAAGCGCTGCGAGTAAACCTGTCCTTTTGTCGTAAACCAAAAAGCCCAGCAAATAGATCATTGGTATCATTAAAGCGCTTAGAAATAAAGAGACATAGCCAGCAGAAACAAGTTTTACCCCAAATGCTTTCATTGACAACATTGCCATTAAAGTAAAGACAGGAGGGTGCTTAAAAAGCGGTTCAAAAAAATATTGAGGAAGAGGCCGGCCTCTTTCAGTCAGCTCTTTCCCATAGGGGATCGTATTATAGTCCGCGATATCCTTAACCATCTGCTTGGCCATATTATAATATACAAATTCATCAATCGACCTTTTATCGCTATTCTCAAAACTATTTAAGCGGACATGAAAAGCTGAAACCGATAGGGCAATAAGAAGCACGACTATTAAACAATTTTTTATAATTATTTTCATGTTTCCTTGGAATAAACAGCAGTATTTTTTATAATTAATAAAAACTCCTTTTATGTAGTTTCTCAAAGACATCAATGTATTTCAACAGAAAACTGAATAAAAAAGAGGGCAGACCAAAAAGTGATCTGCCCCCAAGAGCTACTAAAAATAATCATCCGGATCAAAGAGATAAATACCTATGGATTTTTCCCTTAACTTCCTCGAATCCAGGCTGGACTTTTTCAACTTTCCTCCCAAAGCAAGCACCCATCTGCTCAAAGAACGATACCATCTTTAGATCAACATGCCTTTGCTCTATAGCTTTTTTAGCATCAAGATACTGTATCTTTCCATCAGAAATACCTGAAACTGTATACCCTGATAAACCGTTCATAAGAAGGACTACCGCACCAGCACCGACTTCTTTCCCAAAATTAACATCATAAACTGATGAATGCCCGCAGCGAACAAGATGACCAGGTGTTACTGTTCTGACTTCCGGAGCTTCATAAAGGCCTTTAACATACATTTTGGAATCCTTCATGAACTGAATAATAGTTTCATCTCCTTTAAATCTTTTCTCCAGCTCTTTCTGGACATATTTACCAGCCCCGGCTAATTTTTTATGGCCGAAGGAATCAACTCCAGATGCTTCATCATAAAGTTCCTCACCGTTAGCATTCCTTAACCCTTCAGCAACAAGGATCAAATATGTGCCTGCACGAACATCGCTTATCATAACCCTATGCATAAAGGTTTCCTTGCAATCCTCATAAAGAGCATCAAAATCGACAGGAACTTCAGGAATTAAGATCGCATCCGCATCCGCTGCTATGCCTGATCTAAAAACAGTGTGTCCTGCATATCTTCCAAAACATTCCATAACTATAATTCTGTTATGTGTGCGACCGGTTGTTTTAAGGTCTTCAGCAAATGTAGCTATTCTATTTACAGTGGAATCAAAACCTACAGAATAAGTCTGGAGGTCCAGATCCATTGTTTTCGGAGCATGAATACATTTGATCCCATTTTCAGAAAGATCGACCATAACGCTTCCGGAATCATCGCCACCGCTGATAACCAAACCATCAAGCTTGAATTTTTTCATACCTTGTTTAATTCGCTCATATTTCTTCTCATCCTTGATATTCTTTATCTTCACCCTTGAGTGTCCCGCTTCAGAACCAGCAGCATTTGCATTAACAGAATCCACTCTATCAAGAGTTAGCTCAACAATATTATCAAACTCTATCAGATTATAAAGTCCAGCATATCCGTTAGGAATAACATAACATGATATCCCATTACTATGTGCCATTTGAGCTGTACCTTTAAGAACAGCATTTAAGCCTCCACAATCGCCGCCGCTAGTAATAATTCCAAGCTTTTTCATTTCAAATACTCCTTTTTAAATAATTTTCATGCTAAAAAATGAACAGTATTAGCATTTACCTTATTGATATTTTGTGGTGTAAATTATCATAATCTATTGGAAAAATCAACAATAACAGAATAAATTAAGTTCTTTCTTAATTAAGTTAAAGATAGAAACTACTTGCCAGCCTTGGCTAAAAGGTCATTTGCATGTTTGATCGCGATCTTGCTTTCTTGTTCGCCACTCATCATCTGAGCTAATTCAGCAACTCTTGCTTTTTTATCAAGGCGATCCACAGAAGTATATGTCCTGCCATTTTTAACAAATTTGTTTACTTTATAATGCACATTAGCAAAAGAGGCGATCTGAGGGAGGTGAGTGATCAATATAACTTGACGTGTCTTGGAAATATCGCATAATTTGCCTCCAATGATCGTCCCTAGTCTACCTCCGATCTGTGCATCAATTTCATCAAATATCAAGACAGGGACAGGGTCAACCTTGATCAAAGCCTTTTTCAAAGCCAGCATAACACGCGCAGCTTCGCCTGAAGAAACAATTTGGGCAAGAGGCTTTAATTCCTCTCCGGCATTAGGGCTTATATAAAAGACAACTTTGTCGTTACCTAATGAATGATACTCCGTTTTTTCAATGCGCCCTTCAAAAATAACATTTTTTATACCGAGCTCAGCCAATTCTTTTTCAATAGTTTTTTTAAGATCTAATGCAGTTTTTTGCCTTTGTTTACTTAGCTTATCAGCAATGGTCTTTAATTTTTTTTCAGTTTTTGCTATTTCATCCCGAAGCTTTGAATCATTATGTTCCAAATCATTTAGAAGGTCATATTTTTCTTTCGCTTTAAAATAAAATTCCTGGGCGTCTTTTAACGAAGGTCCATATTTCCTTTTAATATCATCAAAGATATCCATTTTAGTATTTACTTCCTGTGCCTCCTGAGGATCAAAGGAGAGCTTACTGATATACTCATGCAATCTCGCAGCCAGATCTTCATTTGCCTGTTGCAAATTATCCAGGCTTTCCATCATATCTAATGTTTTCTCATCAACTGCATTAAGGGTTCTCATCGGAGAGAACGCTTGTCTGATAATCTCAGAAGAGGAGGAATCTTCGCCATCGATCAACTCTAGCAGCATCGCAGAATGCTCATTTAATTTTTCAGCATTATTTATCATTATCTGCTTTTGAGATAACTCCTCATATTCAGGTTCATCCAATGAAACCTGTTCTAATTCCTTTATCTGGTATTTAAGCATATCAAGTTCTCTTTCGCTGGATATAAAAAGAGCCTGTACCTGATCAAGTTCTTTTTTAAATTGTTGATATTGCTCAAAAACCCCGGAGTATTCCCTTAACAGCTCATCAAAATCAACCAATCTATCAAGCATGCCCATATGATATTCGCTAGAAAGAAGCATCTGGTGGTCATGAGGCCCATGAAAATCTATCAAATGGTCCCCGATCAATTTAAGCTGGTTTATAGTTACATTGAAGCCATTGATCTTTATGATCTTTTTGCCGCTTTCATTAAAAGACCTGTGAATTATTAAAGTGTTTTCATCTTCTGATAAGAACTCCGAGAAAAGCTCATTGGCAAGTAATTCTTTACCCTTCAGCTCAAAAACTGCCTCTATTATGCAGGGTATCTTTTGATCTCTTATGTGAGATGAGGTAATACGGTCACCGAGGGCTATTCTTAATGCATCAATAATAATTGATTTTCCTGCACCTGTTTCACCGGTGAGAATATTTAAATTATTATCAAGGTCTATTGATATACGATCGATAAGCCCGAAGTTCTGGATTGTTAATTGGGATAACATAATAAGGTATTATATACAAAAATTAATATTCTTGTTATAATAATTTTTTAACTTTTTTTCCTATCAAATTAAGAAAATAAATGCGAATTACTTTTGTAGGCTTAGGCTGGGAACAATTAGGAATAGGATTACTTTCTGCTCTTGCAAAAGGGGAAGGGCATAAAGTTGATCTTGCTTTCAGTAGCGCACTTTTTAATGATAGATACAATTTCAATATTTCTGCACTTGCTGCACTTTTAAATGACAAGAAGGATGTCCTTTCTGCTATAAAGAAACAAAGGCCTGATGTTATCGCATTTTCCCCGATCACAAGCACTTACCAATGGATGCTGGATATAGCAAAAGAATCAAAATCGATCTTTCCGGACATTAAGGTCATTTTTGGCGGTGTTCACGCTTCAATCCTTCAGGAAAAAGTGCTATTAAACGATCATATAGATTATGTATGTATAGGTGAAGGGGATGCTGCATTTATTGAAATACTCAGAAGCATTGAAAGGAAATCCTGTCATAAGCCTATCGTGAACACTTTATACAGGCCTCAAAGCCACGAAAATATTATTAGAGGTACCCAACAAGCCTTTATCCAAGACCTAGACAGCCTGCCAATCTTCGATAAGGTCATTTGGGAAGATCATATGCGCCTTTCAGATATATATTTTACGATGGCTTCACGCGGATGCCCTTTCCATTGCACATATTGCTTTAATAGCTTCTTTGCCACTCTTTCTGATTGCAAACCAGGTAATTATGTCCGGCATAGAAGCGTGGAACATGTTATCTACGAACTTAAAATAGCAAAGGCGAGGTACTCTCCAAAAATAATAGAATTTGAGGACGATGTCTTTACTATAAATAAAAAATGGTTAAAGGATTTTCTTTACCACTACAAAAAAGAAATAAACATTCCATTTCAATGCCTTTCACACCCTACATGTATGGATGAGGATATTGTTATATGGCTTAAAGAAGGAGGGTGCAGTCATGTTCAGCTTGGAATTCAGTCTATGGATGAAAATTATAAAAAAACCGTGATCAAGCGTTATGACAAAAATATACATGTTGAAAGAGCTTTGATCTCCATGCAAAAGCACGGGATCCTTCCAAAAGTCGATCATATGTTCGGGCTTCCAAATGAACCATTAAGCGCACAAGAAACAGCAAGAGAGCTTTATGCAAAATATACTCCTTACAGGATACAGACATTCTGGACCAATTTCTTCCCCGGAACAGAAATGACGTTGCAGGCACTTGCAGACAAGGCTATCAGCCCACAAGAATTTGACATAATAAACGAGGGGAGATCCGCTGATTTTTACAGAAGGTCAAGGATAGAGGACCCTAAAAAACTTAAAACCTATAAAGCATATGAACTGATCTTTAAATTACTTCCGGTCATACCTAAAGGCTATCGGCATAAACTTAAACCAAAATTGTTTCTAATGCTGCCAAACTGGATATGTTCTTCGATAACTTTTTTAATAGATGTGCTCGTTGGCTTAACAACAAAAAATCCGGATCATATTGCATATGCAAGATATTATCAATATCATATAGTAAAATTTGTTTTGACCAAACTTAATATTAAAATACCTGGGGCTACAAAAATATTGGATCCGAAAAGCTTTGATCTGAATTTCAGAAAACCAGTTAAAAGCGGATCAATTATTAAAACAAGGCCAAGAACTGCTCCAACAATACCAGGAATAGAAGTCCTCAAATAATATCTTAAAAGGAGAGATAAAATGAAAAGATTTATAATACTAACTATTTCAACTTTTTCATTGTTATTATTAGCGAATAATTCATTTGCTATCAAATCAGGAAAATATTCAAGACTTTTCTCTAATGGTATATTCAGCATTGTGCCTCCTCCTGGATTTGAAGATATTAAACGAATACCAAATGGGGCAGAGTTCTGGAATGATAATGAAAAACTTTCATTTTCAATTACATATGTGGATTATAAAGATCTTTCAGATCAATTAAATGATGAGCAATTAATACAAAGATTTCAAAGCTCAACCTTCTATGAAGGCTTTAAACATGGATTCAACAGTGTCAGTACAAGGTCTATTGCTGAGCACAAGCTCCATACTATGAGCGGAACAGAAATACTTGAATTTAAAGCGATCGATCCTTCTGGCAAAACAAACCCTATCAGAACCATTCTTTTTTATAGGAATGGCATTGAGATCAAAATCACCATGGGAGCGACATCTTTAGCTGAGCTAGAATCCGAATCCCACAATTATTTATTACAAAGGATATTTACAACAATGACTGTTAAATAAGCGATAACAAGGGAGCTAAAGGCTTTCTTGAACCAGGCCGGAACGTTTATTTATGTTGTCAAACCAGCTAGTTTGTCCTTTTTATTAAATTAAAATAATAATAAATTCCCTCTTTACATATCAATAAAAATCTGGTATAAAAAAGTCTCTCTGGAGCTAATAAATTTTGTTGCTGGCGTAGCTCAGCTGGTAGAGCAGCTGATTTGTAATCAGCGGGTCGGGGGTTCGATCCCTCTCGCCAGCTCCATTTAAAAGTGGTAAGCCGTAAGAAGCTTTAACAAGAAATACACAATTTCTTAATTCTTACGTCTTACCACTTACTTCTGAAAATTAGGGTAGGTACTCAAGTGGTCAACGAGGTCAGACTGTAAATCTGATGCGTCAATGCTTCGCAGGTTCGAATCCTGCCCTGCCCATTAAATTATATTAATATGCGGGCGTAGTACAGTGGAAGAACACAAAAGTCTTACCCCGTTAATTCAGATGAATTATGATATGCGAGAGTAGTTCAGTGGCAGAACACAAGCCTTCCAAGCTTGATACGAGGGTTCGATTCCCTTCTCTCGCTCCAATTGTAAATATTTTTTTAATTTAGCATAGCGGGACAAGATTGATACGTTAGTTCCCTGCTTGTCGGCAGACAGGGAGTCTCATCGCCCGCTTTTATTTTAATCTCTAAGAAAGCCACCCAAATATGAAAGTAACCCTGTTAGTTCCAACTTTAAATGAAATAGACGGCATGAAAACGGTAATGCCCAAAGTTAACCGGGATTGGGTACATCAAATCCTTGTAGTTGACGGCCAGTCTACTGATGGAACAGTAGAGTACGCAAAAGAGCAAGGCTATGATGTAGTAATACAACAAAAAAAGGGTATGCGACACGCATATATGGAAGCCTTACCTCATGTCACTGGTGACGCAATACTGACTTTCAGCCCAGATGGTAATTCAATACCTGAATTAATACCTGAATGTATAAAAAAGTATGAAGAAGGCTATGACATGGTCATAGTATCCCGTTATGCTCAAGGTGCTAAAAGTTATGATGATGATGCTATAACCGCATTTGGCAACAAACTATTTACAACTTCAATTAGCTTACTACACGGCTTTCACTATACAGATGCTATGGTTATTTATCGTATTTACAGTACAAAATTGATCAAAGAACTTGATTTAGACAAAGATGAGAGCTACGAAACTGAAGAAAAGCTGTTTGGAACAAATATTAGCTGGGAGCCATTATTATCCATAAGAGCAGCAAAACGTGGATTAAAGATTGCCGAGATCCCAGGAGACGAACCCGCAAGAGATGGAGGAGAGCGAAAGCTCCAAGTCCTTCGCTGGGGGGCAGCATATATGTATCAAAACATTAGAGAGATTTTCGTCTGGAAGTAATGCAATGGTTAAAGAAATAAAAAACATTTCCGTTATTGGAGATGGGGGCTGGGGAACGACACTTGCCATTCATCTATCCAAAAATAATTATAATGTATCCCTTTGGGGTCCTTTCCCGCAGTACCTGCAGCAGATCAGAAAAAATAATTACAATAGAAAATTTTTGCCTGGGATCAAGATACCCCGAAAAATAAATATAGTTGACAACCTAAAAACCGCCATTGATAACTGCGATCTAATTGTTTTTGCGATGCCCTCGAAATATACTTTAAGCACAGTAAAAAAGATAAAAAGCACAAAAATCGATCTGTCTGAAAAAATGATACTAAGCATAACAAAGGGCATTGATACAAAAAGACTGCTTCGTATCTCAGAGATCATCCATAGCGAATTGGGGAATGGCCTTTCTGTTTCTGTTCTTTCAGGCCCGACTATTGCAATGGAAGTCGCGAAAGGATTGCCTTCCACAGCAGTCATCGCTTCAAAAGACCTTAAAACCGCAAAGAAACTACAAAGCATATTCAATTCGCCTAACTTTAGGATTTATTCAAGCACGGATATTATAGGTGTTGAAATTGGCGGCAGCATTAAAAACATAATTGCTATTGCCTGCGGAGTATGTGACGGCTTAGGATTCGGGTCAAATACAAAAGCAGCGATCCTTACTCGTGGGCTTGCGGAAATGTCAAGATTAGGCATTCGGCTTGGGGCAAAAGAAAAGACATTTCCCGGATTAAGCGGCTTGGGAGACCTCGTCACTACTTGCGTGAGCCCTCAGAGCCGTAATCGTAGCGTTGGGGAAAAATTAGGGAAAGGACGTCAAATCGATCAAATACTATCTTCTATGGACATGGTAGCTGAAGGGGTAGAGACTGTAAAAGCAGTTTATAAGCTAAGCCAAAAGCTTGATATTTCCATGCCTATAACAAAGGAAGTTTATAACATAATATATAAGAAAAAATCACCTAATAAAGCCGTATCTGATTTGATGCTTCGAAAGACCAAATCGGAGTGAGAATGTTTAATTACCAAGAAAATATTGAAGCCATAACAAACATAAAGATCCATTATTAAAAAATGAAAATATCTCAGTTATTATTTATATTGTTAGTAGTCACTCTTCTTGCTTCTTTTTTTATACTGCTGCCTTTTGAAAGAATCAGCTTTATTAATAGTGAAAACATAAAAGAATCCGATTCCTTAGAACTCGAAAAATATAAAAACGTTAAAGATATAGAAATTCCTGTTTTAGGGTCAATTACAAATTATCCTTGTTTTAAAGTTGCTATAAAAATCTTCCAGACCGAATTTACTTCTCTTAGCCTGTCCAGTAAAATATACCTTAAATATGATTGTATCCATTCACCTCCTGTTAATTCTATTAATTTTACATAACTCAGATTTTCAAAAGAAGTATTAGCACAAATCACACAATCAAGAAACAAAACCAATGCCTTATTATAGAAACAATATATGTTCCACGGGAGATATGTAACATGAACGTCACTAAAAAGACTGTTAAAGACATATGTAATCTCATTGTCAAAGATGCAACAACAATAAAGTCAAATGAAAAAGTTGGTGTTTTATTTAAAAAAATGATCGAAGATCCAAGAACCAGGCATGTATATGTGTTGGATAATGAGGGAAGGCTTGTTGGCTCTGTTAGGCTAAATGACCTTGTTGACCTTATTCTTCCCTACCTTCAAAATTTAGACAATGACATGTTTGATAAATTCACTTCCAACTTTTCCGAAAAACTGGTCTCAGACATTATGATAAAAGATTATTTATACCTTAAAAATGACACAAAACTATCTGACATGATATCCATCATGTTAGAATATAGGGTAAATGAACTCCCAATAATTGACGACAATGAAAAGGTATCAGGCGAAGTCAACTTTCTAGAGTTCATTAAATTCATATCAGACGGCAAACGATTGATGGATTATAGATCCAATGAGAAGGAATAAATTATGATGGCTTTTGAACAATACATTTATCCAGATTTGATCATTAAAGACCTAAAAGCAACAAATAAACAAGAAGCGATAAAACTTCTTATCGACAAGGTTTACGAAAAACATCCTAGCTCTTCTGGAGACGTCAAAAAAGAGGAAGCATTTGCAGAAGCAATGCAAAGGGAGGAACTGCAGTCAACAGGGCTTGGGCAGGGAAGAGCTTTCCCTCATGTTCGCATAGATGGATGGAAAGACTTTGTTATAGCTTTGGGGTACTGTAAGGAGGACTTGCCTTTTGAAAGCCTTGACGACCAGCCTGTTTTCTTTATTTGTTTAATGATATCTTCAAAAGATCAGCCGTACCTTATTCTCAAGGCCATGTCAAATATAATCAAGTTCTTGAACGAGCTAGAGAATATACGGTCATTGTTTGAGAACAAAACACCTGCTGAGCTGGCTGATATCTTCAAGAATAAACAACTAACCATAAAAAAGATCGTTGAAGCCCAGGATATCATGAGGCCATTAAAAACATTTGCCAAACTTGATGATTCTATAGAGGCTGTCGTTAAGTTGATGCACTTGAAAAAAATAGATGTTTTGCCTGTTGTTGATAACGAAAACTGTCTGAAGGGACAGCTTTCCTGCTTCAATATATTTGACCATGAAGTTCCTGAATTCTTTAAACAACTTAACACTGTGTCTTTTGTAAGGAACATAGATCCTTTTGAAAAATTCTTTAAATTGCAGAAGAACCTTAAGGTCAAAGACTATTTAAAAGAAGATTGCGCTACCGTTGAGCACAATGCGACATTGATCGAGATAATTTTTTTGTTAACCACTAAAAAACATCCAAGACTATTCGTTACAAAAGACAAGAAACTGGTAGGGATTATCGATAGATTTTGTATCCTTGACAGGATACTCTTTTTCTAAATAGTATTAATAAATTTTTAAATAACAGCTTGAAAGGCCGTCATACCATGTTGATACCAATATTAATATTTTTTGTAGTCTACATCTTTATTATTTCTGAAAAAATAGATAAAACGATCATTGCCATGCTTGGAGCTTTTGCAATGATAGCAACCAAATCTTTGAGTTACGAATTGGCTATTGAAGCGATTGACTTTAATGTTATATTTCTTTTAACCGGAATGATGGCATGTGTTATTGTGCTGTCAAAAACAGGCTTTTTTGAATGGGTAGCCATTTCTGTAGCTAAATGGGCAAAAGGAAACCCATTAAAAATACTTGTTTTCTTTTTAGGCCTGACAGCCTTTTTATCAGCTTTTCTCGATAACGTTACCACGGTTATTTTGTTAGCTCCGGTAACAATTTTGATTGCACAGCTTCTTGAGATCTCTGCGATCCCATTTCTAATTCTCGAAGCGATCGCTTCAAATATCGGAGGAACAGCAACTTTAATCGGTGACCCTCCAAATATCATCATTGGTTCACAGGCAGACCTGAGCTTTAATGAGTTCCTTATGAACTTGGCGCCTGTAATATTAATTGTCTTTGGTTTCTTCATTCTAACGATCTATCTTATTTTCAGAAAAAAATGGAATATACCTAACAGCATAAAGAACAGAGTAATAGACTCCGTTCCACACCTTGCAATCATCGATAAAAAGAACATGATCAAAGCTTTAATTGTTCTAGGCTTTATTTTTATAGGATTTTTTGTCCATGATACCTTCAACTTAAAGCCGGGGCTTATTGCAATTACCGGCGGAATGATAATGATTATCACGTGCAAGTCTAGTATCGATGAAACACTTATGAAAGTAGAGTGGGCTGTGATCTTTTTCTTTATTGGACTGTTTATTGTAATAGCAGGATTAGAACATAACGGCGTTCTTGGGGTTTTAGCAAATTCAGCAATGGCATTATCCGGCAACAATTTATTCCTAATGTGTGCCATTATACTTTGTGTAAGCGCCTTAATCTCTGCATTCTTAGATAACATTCCATTCGTAATAACAATGATCCCTATCATAAAGGAGATTATTGTTCAGTTTTCCCAAAGTGCAGCTATTGTGGATCCTGCATTGGTCCAAGCGCAAATAGCATATCCTTTATGGTGGTCTTTGGCCTTAGGCGCTTGTCTTGGAGGCAATGGAACTTTGATAGGGGCTTCTGCCAACATAATAGTTTCTAAGATCGGGGACAAAAATAACAGCCACATCAGCTTTATTAAATTTTTCACATACGGATTCCCATTAATGATCCAATCTATATTAATATGTTTAGCGTATATTTGGATAAGGTATTTCTATTTAGCGTAAAAATCAAAGCTTCTATTGTATAAAACCATAAAAAAAGCTATTATCTTTTTTGAAAAAGCTCTATCGCTTTATTTTAAACTGCCATAATTATCATCCATATCTATTTAGAATTCTTTTAAAAAGCATTAAATAACTCGTTCGTTTTTTATTTGCATGAAAGATAGAATATTGTATAATTATGCCTTGTTTATATCTTTGTAATGTAATAGTATGCTATATAGAGTTTGGAATAATAATATGATTATTATTATGAAGCTCTTTATTCTTTAAACGGAGCGTAGCGCAGTTGGCTAGCGCACTTGTATGGGGTACAAGAGGTCGCAGGTTCAAGCCCTGCCGCTCCGATTTTTGCACCCTAGATATATTTAAAAATATTTTTACCATATAAGAAAGGAATCTTTATGGTTTATAATCAACCGAATAACCCGAGTGAAGGCAGTTTTGAAGAGCGCAGAAGATATAAAAGGATAAACAAAAATTTTATCCTTTCTTATTTCATTAAGAACCTTCCCGAGAAAAGATTCGAAATAACACAGCTAAAGAATATCAGCTTAGGAGGGATGTGCTTTATTACCTCTCAAGCGTTCGAGCCAGGCACTGAAATGGGCATAGAGCTTAAAACCCCTTACATGTCCGATGTAACCTATCTGGAAGGCAAAATACTTCAATCACACGTAAAAGTAAAAAATATGATATATGAAACAAGGTTTGAATTTGAACATATTCAGCCGCAGGCAGAATTCTTGATCTCAAAACTTATTGAATTTTTTATAAAAGAAGAAAAGAACAGAAATGCATAAAATAACTATTGGATTAATTGGATTCGGGACTGTTGGATCAGGAGTAGTTGAACTGCTTCAGAAAAGAAAGAATTTTATAAAAAACAGATTCAACACGGAATTTGTCATAAAAACGGTCTGTGACCTTGAAATTAAAAAAAGAGATACCACGGGGCTTAATAAAACCCTCCTTACAACAAATATAAATGATGTCGTTGATGATAAGGATATTGACGTTGTAATTGAGCTTATTGGAGGATTGTCACCAGCTAAAGATATTGTTGTCAATTCCTTAAATAACGGCAAACATGTTGTTACAGCAAATAAAGCCTTGATATCAAACTACGGCAAAGAGCTATTCAAGATAGCGCAAAAGAACAAATGCCATCTTTATTTTGAATCATCTGTGGGCGCAGGAATACCGATCATAAAAAGCATCACAGAGGGGCTCGTAGGGAACAAATTTAATGCTGTTTACGGGATAATAAACGGAACCTGCAACTTTATTCTTTCAGAAATGACAGAGAAAAATTTTTCATTTGAAGATGCCCTTAAAGAAGCTCAAAGGCTGGGGTATGCTGAAAGCGATCCTACTTTAGATATAAACGGCATGGATTCTGCCCATAAGCTCGCTATCTTGGCTCAGCTTACTTTCGGGAAATTCCTCAATGTAAAAGATATTTATACCGAAGGCATTACCCAAATATCCCATGACGATATTGAATATGCAAAAAGCCTCAATTTAACAATAAAACTTCTTGCGATCGCAAAAAAACATAATAACAAAATTGAAGCCCGTGTTCATCCAACTCTAATATCGAATAATCACCCGCTTGCTTCGATCAATTCCGTATATAATGCGGTATATCTCGATGCCGACCCTCTTGGAAAAATACTTCTCTCAGGTGAAGGCGCAGGAAGAATGGCAGCAGCTTCAGGTGTTGTTAGCGATCTTATAAATTATGCATCAAAAGGTGCTGACAGGCGCTTAATATGCAACCTTTATGATGAGAATACAAAATTACGCCTAGGCAGCATCGACGATGTTGAAACAAAATTCTATATCAGGTTCTTGGCCGGGGACAAGCCCGGAGTATTATCAAAGATATCCGGTATACTTGGAAAGCAGGGAATTAGCATAAACTCTGTTACTCAGAAAGTTCACAACAAAACATCTTCTGTGCCGGTTGTAATGCTAACTGATTACACATCCGAGAAAAAATTACGTATCGCCTTAAAAATGATCAAGAAACTTTCTACAGTAAAGGGCACTCCGGTTGCCATCAGAATGGAGAAATTGTGGTGATCTGGAGAGGTATAATCAATAAATATAGAGAATTCCTTCCTGTAAACGATAGTACAGATATCGTTACTCTCAACGAGGGAAACACGCCTTTAATACCTTCTGAATATTTGTCAGACATTATCGGCCTAAATGTTTTTTTAAAGTATGAGGGCTTGAACCCTACCGGTTCTTTCAAGGATCGCGGCATGACAATGGCGATCACGAAAGCAAAAGAAGAGGGAGCAAAAGCCGTCATGTGCGCATCAACAGGGAACACATCTGCATCTGCTGCTGCATATTCTGCAAGGTCTTCCTTAAAGTGCATAGTCCTTATACCTGATGGGAATATAGCATTGGGAAAACTGGCGCAAGCCATGATCCATAATGCACAAGTAATAGCTGTTCAAGGCAACTTTGATGATGCTTTAAATTTAGTCAAAGAAATAACTTCAAAATATCCTATTGCTCTTGTGAATTCTTTAAATCCTTATCGTATAGAAGGGCAGAAAACCGCTTCTTTTGAGATCTGCGATTCTCTTAAAGATGCTCCAGAGTTCCATGCTATTCCCGTAGGAAATGCAGGGAATATCACTGCTTACTGGAAAGGTTACAAGGAATATAAAGAGTCCGGTAAGTCCTCCAAATTGCCTAAAATGCTCGGATTCCAGGCAGCTGGAGCGGCCCCGATAGTAAAAGGACGGATCGTTGAAAAACCTGAAACACTGGCAACTGCTATCAGGATCGGCAATCCTGCAAGCTGGAAATCCGCCGAAGCCGCACGGGATGAATCCGGAGGATTGATCGACTCTGTCACAGATGATCAAATAATTGAAGCATATAAATTGCTGGCTCAAAAGGATGGAGTATTTGTAGAACCTGCATCAGCAGCATCAGTAGCAGGCATTATTAAGCTACAAAAAAGCGGTTACTTTCAAAGCTTCTCTGGAAATATCGTCTGTACTTTAACCGGCCACGGCTTAAAAGATCCCAACATTGCAATTAAAAATATCAAAGATCCGGTTACATTGAAAGCCGATTTAAAAACTATTCTCAATGAAATTGGACTCTAAAAACCCACTAAAGAACAAAAAAGTACTGATAACCTGCGGGCCGACCTGGACGCCGGTTGATGACATGCGCATTATCAGCAACCGGTCTTCCGGCGAAATGGGCCAAACAATAGCTTTGGACTTTGCCGAGAATGGTGCTAAAGTGACGCTGTTAGAAGGCCCGGTCCTTGTGCCGCTTTCAGGCAAGACCATAAAGATCATAAAATTCTGTTTTTTCGACGAGTTTCTAGACCTAATAAAGATAGAGCTAAACAAAAAGTATGACATTATAGTTCACGCGGCTGCAGTTTCTGATTACAAATGCAAAAAGAAATTTAATGTGAAGATCAGCTCAAAACTGAAAAGCATTGCTTTGGAGCTGATCCCAACCAAAAAAATAATCACATTGATCAAAAAGAAATGCCCTGAGACTTTTTTAGTCGGCTTTAAATTAGAATCAAAAATGAACGAGAAGCTGGCTGTAAGCAAGACGAAGGACCTCTTTACAAAGTCAAAATGCGACCTGGCTATAGCCAATAGCGTTAAAAACGGAAAATATACCGGTTATATTTTAGGCCCTAAGAATAATTTCATAGAACACAAAACATCAAAAAAAGATATTTCCAAAGCGCTTATTGGAATATTAAAGGACAGATCATGAAATATATCTTCATAGTCCCAGATGGGATGCATGACAGGCCTTTAGAGGAACTCGGAAACAAAACACCTCTTGAAGTAGCAAGGACCACTAATATGGATTTTTTGGCTAGCAACGGAATTACAGGCCTGGTCAGAACAATACCTGAAAAAATGAAGCCCGGCTCTGATACAGGCAACATGTCATTGCTGGGATATGATCCGAGCATTTATTTGTCCGGCAGGGCCGCACTTGAAGCAGCTAACATGAACATTGAGCTGCAAAAAAATGAAGTCGCATTCCGCTGCAACCTTGTGACTGTGATGGATGATAAAATGTCCGATTACAGCGCAGGACATATTTCATCAAGTGAGGCAGCTGTATTAATAGACTCTCTTAATGAAGAGATCAACCTTAATGAGATCATTTTCTATCCAGGTAAAAGTTACAGGCATATCCTTGTTTTAAAAGTAAGGGCCCCTGCTGACTACTTAAAGATCCAAACCACACCGCCTCATGATATTCTAGGAAAACATATTAACCAGCATTTACCAAAGGGCCCGGAGGCAAAAATGCTCCTTAGGCTGATGGAACAGTCAAAAGAGATATTCGAACAACACCCCATAAATAATGTGCGTGTTGACCTTGGAGAAAATCCCGCTAATATGATCTGGCTTTGGGGGCAAGGCTCTAAGCCAAACCTTCCATTGTTCGCTGATAAATTCGGGGTTAAGGGTTCTATTATTTCTGCTGTTGATCTAGTTAACGGCATCGGCAAGCTTGCCGGGCTGGAAATTATTGACGTGCCGGGAATTACAGGTTATTATGATACAAATTATTTGGGTAAGGCCGAATATGCGATAGAATCCTTAAAAAGGAATGATTTTGTTTTTATTCATATTGAAGCCCCGGATGAAGCCGGCCACAACGGTGATGTTCATGCAAAAATTGATGCCATAGAGAACATAGATAAGCATGTGGTCGGAACTATCTTGAATAATTTCAGTAAACATGATAATGTACGCATTCTAGTCGCGTCTGATCACGCAACGCCAATATCGCTTAGAACACATTCCTCTGAGCCAGTCGGATTTGTCATGTTCGGCAAAGGCATTGCTCATGATGGATCTACTGAGTTTTCTGAAACATCAACACAACAAAAGGGCGTTAAGTTTGAGAACGGCGAAGATATGATGGACCATTTTATCAATAAATTCTTATAAGAGGCAAAACATGAAAAAACATATTATAGTTCAAAAATTTGGAGGATCCTCTGTCGCGAATGTGGACAGGATCAAAACTGTTGCAAAAAGGATATTTGAGACAAAAACAAAGAATAATAATGTCGTCGTCGTAGTCTCCGCTTTAGGCGATACGACAGATGAGCTTGAAGAGCTGGCCTTTAATATCACAAAGAACCCGTCAGAGAGAGAAATGGACATGCTTATGTCCACCGGCGAACAGATCTCTTGCGCACTTTTGGCAATGGCGGTCAAAGAACTTGGGCATGATGCGATCTCTTTTACCGGTAACCAGGTTGGAATAAAGACTGACAGCTCGCACACGAAAGCAAGAATTGAAACTATCTGCGGAAAAAGGATTAAAGCGGCCCTTAAACAGAACAAGATAGTTATTGTTGCAGGATTTCAGGGAGTATCAGACGAAGATGAGATCACAACACTCGGAAGAGGCGGATCTGACCTTACGGCAGTTGCACTCGCAGTTGCACTTAAAGCAAATGTCTGTGAAATATTCACGGATGTAAAAGGAATATACACGACAGATCCACGAGTTGTAAAGCAGGCTAGAAAGATACAAAATATCACTTTTGATGAGATGCTCGAAATGGCTTCATTAGGTGCACAGGTCATGCAGGCACGGTCTATTGAAGTAGCTAAAAGATTTAATATACCTATTCATGTACGTTCAAGTTTTTCTAAGGAGGAAGGGACAATGATAGTAAAAAAAGATGAGAAATTAGAGGAAATATCCGTCAGGGGCGTAACAAGCAATAAAAAAGAGTCAAAGATAACAATTTGTTCAGTTCCGGACCAGCCTGGAATAGCTGCACAGATCTTCACGGAAATTTCAAAATCAGGCGCAAATGTTGATATTATCGTACAGAACGTCAGCCATACAAAATTGACAGATATTTCCTTTACAATCCCGACATCTGATTTCAATAAAGCTCTTGATGCAACGACCAAGATCGCGAAAAAGATCCGTGCCGGAGAAATACTTACAGACAAGAATATCTCCAGGATCTCGATAGTCGGCTCAGGAATGAGATCTCACCACGGTATCGCAGCAAAGATGTTCCAAGCACTTGCAAAGAACAAGATCAACATTGACATGATATCGACTTCTGAGATCAGTATCTCTTGCATCATTGACCAAAAACAAACTGATGAAGCTGTCAAGATTTTACATAAGGCCTTTCAATTAGACAAGATCTAACACAGGAGAATATGATGTCGAAAATAATAATCTTTGATACGACATTAAGGGACGGCTCGCAAACTGAAGGGATATCTTTCTCTGTCAACGATAAGATCAAAATAGCCAACAAGCTTGATGATTTTGGAGTACATTACATCGAAGGCGGCTGGCCGGGCTCCAATCCGAAAGATAAGGTGTTCTTCAAGGCATTCAAGGGAAAAAAACTTAAAAATGCGACTATTGCTGCTTTCGGATCCACGAGAAGGGCGAACATAAAACCTGGCGAAGATATCAATCTGTGCGAATTAGTCAAGGCAAGTACTGATAATGTGACTATCTTCGGTAAAAGCTGGGACCTTCATGTGACCGCGGTAATTAAGACGACGCTGGCAGAAAACCTGAACATGATCTATGATTCTGTCAGCTTTCTTAAGAATAAGAAAAAAGAGGTCTTTTATGACGCTGAACACTTTTTTGATGCTTATAAAAGCAACCCGGAATATGCGCTGAAAACTATTCTCGAAGCACAGCGGGCAAAAGCTGATTTTGTTGTTCTTTGCGACACCAATGGCGGGACATTGCCTGAGGATATCAAAAGGATCATCATCGAGATAAAAGATAAGGTGACCGTGCCTCTTGGGATACATGCCCACAATGACCTGGGACTTGGGGTTGCGAACAGCATCGCAGCTGTTGAAGCAGGCTGCACGCAAGTACAGGGGACTTTCAATGGCATCGGTGAAAGATGCGGTAACGCAAACCTTTCAAGCATTATCGCGATCCTTCATACAAAAATGCACCTTAAATCTGTGCCGGAAAAAAGCATCAGCAGCCTAATGAGCACTGCATACTATATCAGCGAGATAAGCAATTTTAAATTACCTGACAATTCCGCTTTTGTCGGACATTCGGCATTTGCCCATAAAGGCGGCGTTCATATTGATGCAATGATAAAGAACAACCTTGCTTATGAACACTGCGACCCGGCCATTGTAGGCAACCACAGGAGGTTCATTACTTCCGAACTGGCTGGAAAAATGCCTTTTGTCATGAAAGCGGCTCAGATGAACTTGCATCTTGATAAAAAATCGCCGGAGGCAATGAAGCTTTTAAAAGATCTGCAGATAAAGGAACACCAGGGATATCAATATGAAGCCGCAGATGCGTCTTTTGAGCTTTTTATGAAAAGGTCGCTAAAAAAATACAAACCGTTCTTTAAGCTTGAAGGCTTTAAAGTTTCTACAGAAAAACGTTTTGACGGAAAGATATTTGCTGAGGCCTCCATTAGACTGGCTGTAAATAATGAAGAATTGTTTTCCGCCTCCGAAGGTGATGGCCCTGTAGATGCCCTTGACAAGGCTTTAAGAAACGCTTTAAGCAAGTTCTATCCAAATCTGGAGCACATGCATTTAAGGGATTATAAAGTACGCGTTCTTGATACAACAAGCGGTACAGCGGCGAAAGTCCGCGTGCTGATCGAGTCTCAGGACGAAAAGGATTCCTGGACAACCGTCGGCGTACATGAAAACATAATCGAAGCAAGCTGGGAAGCACTGATAGACAGCATCGAATATAAATTATTAAAAGATCAGAAGAAGTAACACCTCTAATAAGATGGATACTTGTTCATTTAAGCGAACTGGAGCCCGAAGGGTGAGTGAGCGTAATGAGCAAGTATCCGTCCTAATTGAAAATATCACTGATACGATCTTTAATTTGTTGAACATTTAACGACAAAAAATAGGGGCCAAATCCCAATTACACAAACATTTACGACAAAGAATAACTGATAACGCTCACTCACCCTTCGGGCTTTAGTTCGCTAATATCAGCTATTCCTTATCGTTTGATTATCTTAAAAACAAAACTGAAAATTTTATCAAAAAGATTTTATTGTACAAAAACAGGTGACAGCTTCCTATTAGACAAACATTTGACAACAAAGAACAGCTGATAACGCTCACTCACCCTTCACCAACAGGCAGGGGCTCAAGTTCGCTAACATCAGGTATTCTTCATAAGTTTGATCGTTCAAAAGAACAAAAGTGAAATAATAATGAAAGAACTATCCAAAAGATTTGATTTTATAAACATTGATGAAAAGTGGTGCAAGTATTGGCAAGAGAATAATACTTTCTCGGCAAAGGCCAATCCTGACAAAGAGCCCTACACGATCGTCATTCCGCCTCCGAACGTTACCGGCATCCTTCACATGGGCCATGCCCTGAACAACACTTTGCAGGACATTATCATCCGTTACAAAAGAATGAAAGGCTTCGAGACCTTGTGGATGCCAGGGACTGACCACGCTGGAATAGCCACGCAGAACGTTGTTGAAAAGCAGCTGGCAAAAGAGGGCAAGAGCCGTCAGGACGTGGGGAGAGATGCATTTTTAAAAAGGCTTTGGGAATGGAAGAAAGAATACGGCAACACGATCATCCATCAGCTTAAGAAGCTCGGTTCATCCTGCGACTGGCAGAGGACACGCTTTACAATGGACGAAGGATATTCAGAAGCAGTCAAAACAGTTTTTATCAGGCTTTACGAAAAAGGTCTGATCTATCAGGGTGAGCGTATCATTAACTGGTGCCCGAGGTGCCACACTGCGCTCTCAGATGAAGAGGCCGAGCACCAGGAGACACAAGGCCATCTCTACCACATTAAATACCCCTACAGGGACAACCCTAAAGAACATATTATCGTTGCTACGACGCGTCCGGAAACAATGCTCGGGGACACCGCAATTGCAGTAAATCCTAACGATGACAGGTACAAAGCCCTTATAGGCAAAAAGGCCATTCTGCCTTTGATCGAAAGGGAGATAGAGATAATCGCTGACGAATTTGTTGATACCCAATTCGGTACCGGAGCTGTAAAGGTAACCCCTGCGCACGACCCTAATGACTTTGAAATAGGCAAGCGCCACGACCTTGAATTCATCAATGTAATGCACCCTGACGGCCGCATCAATAAACTCGGCGGCAAGTTCAACGGGCTTGACCGCTTTGAGGCGCGCAAGCTAATAGTGCAAGAACTGAAAGAACTGGACCTTCTTGTCCGGATTGACACGCATTCTCATTCAGTAGGGCATTGCTACCGCTGCAGCACTGTCGTTGAGCCTTATTTATCAAGGCAATGGTTCGTCAAGATGAAGCCTTTGGCTGAGCCTGCGATTGAAGCAGTCAACAACGGGAAGATCAAATTCCACCCGCAAAGATGGACCAAAGTTTACATGAACTGGATGGAGAACATCCGCGACTGGTGTATTTCCCGTCAGATCTGGTGGGGGCACAGGATCCCTATTTGGTATTGCCAGGATTGTAACGAGATCATTGCTTCTTCACAAGACCCTGAAAAATGCCCCAAATGCAGTTCGTCCAAATTAAGGCAGGACCCTGACGTTATGGACACGTGGTTCTCATCCTGGCTCTGGCCTTTTGCGACCCTTGACTGGCCACAGGAGAATGAGGACCTCAAATACTTTTACCCGACCTCATCCTTGTTCACCGCGCCCGAGATCATTTTCTTCTGGGTAGCCAGAATGATAATGGCCGGCATTGAGTTCATGGGGGATATTCCTTTTTCGGATGTTTATTTGCACGGCACCGTGCGCGATGCCAAAGGCAGGAAGATGTCCAAATCCCTAGGCAACGCACTTGACCCGCTTGAAATAATCAGCGAGTACGGGGCTGACGCGCTTCGGTTCAGCTTGATAATGAATTCAGGGCAGGACCTTTTTATTTCAAAAGAAAAATTCGAGATCGGAAGGAACTTCGCCAACAAGATCTGGAACGCCTCAAGACTGATCCTGATGAACGCAAAGGAAATTGACCCTGACTTTGACCTGGGAAAAACCTCAGCTAGCGAAACTGTTGCTCTACCAACCCGCTGGATCATCGCCAAATACTTCGAAACATTGAAGCAAGTCGGGGCTGCCATCGAAGATTATAAATATTCCGAGGCTGAATCGCACATTTACGAGTTCTTCTGGAACAATTTTTGCGACTGGTACCTAGAGATCATTAAAGACCAGTGGCAGGACACAACAGTGCAGAACGTTGCCGTCAAGATCCTGGAGAATTCCCTTAAGTTCATTCACCCGTTCATGCCTTTTGTTACCGAAGAGATCTGGAGCATTATTAAGGAAGGCGAGGACCCGTTAAGCATTCAGTCCTGGCCAAAGGACATTGAGAACATTGACAGCGCTAAAACCCTCAGCTCAATGCAGACACTGATCGATCTGATAACCTCAATAAGGAACATCCGCTCGCAGTGGAAAATAAAACCCAATGAAATGATCAAATGCATTTTGGTCACGACATCCGAAGAAAGCATTGACCTGATCGAAATAAATTCATCGATCATCAAAGCCCTTGCCAAGGCCAAGTCATTGATGATCTCCAAAGAACTGGAAAGTGCAAAGAACAATGCAGTGGCAGTTGTTGAGAACATCAAGTGCATCGTTCCTCTTGGCGACTTGCTGGATATTGAGCAGGAAAAGAAAAAGATCCTAGCTCAGATAGAGCAGCAGCAAAATGCATCATCAAGCCTCTCAACTCGCCTCAATAATGAAAAGTTCGTTAACAACGCTCCGGCAGAAGTAATTGAGAAGGAAAAGGCCCGCCTTGAAACGATAGATCTCAACATCAAAGAACTTAAAGATGTCATCAGCAGCCTAGAATAAATCAATTGCCCAATCCTGAATAATAGGTATAATTATTCAAATATTATTAGGCTGTAAATTAAAAGAGTGTTGCTAAAGTTTGGTTAGGTTAATTATTTTTTCAGTTCCCAGAATTTACAACTTCTTTTATTTAAACATGAAAAAGGAACAAATTTCAGAACAAGAAGATCCGGTAAATATTTGCTGTTTAAGCGAAGTGAGGCTTGCCGATGAGCGAGGACAGAAAATATCTTACAATTAATAAATAGTCTATATCTCCATTATGAACGAACACAAAGAGTTGTCATTTACTGAGCATCTAGACGAATTCAGGGGCGTACTGATCAAGTCAATCATAGCTGTTCTTATCACCACGTGCTTTTCTTTTTCATTTGCAAATGCGTTCATTGAAGGGCTTATCAGGCCGATCGGTAAAATAGTCTTTATCGCCCCTCAGGAGGCCTTTGTTTCTAATGTTCTGATCGCCTTGCTAGCAGGCTTATTGCTGGCTTCACCTTTTGTTTTTTACCAAGCATGGAACTTCATTTCCTCCGGGCTTCAAGAGAACGAGAAGAAATATATTTTTATCTATGGCCCGGTTTCCTTTGTGCTTTTTATTGCCGGTGCATGCTTCGGTTATTTCGCGATCGTTCCAATCGGGCTCAAATTCCTGCTTGGGTTCGGGTCAGAATCGCTAGTGCCGATGATAACACTAAGCAAATATATTTCATTTATCGGAATGCTGACATTAAGCTTTGGACTGTCTTTTGAGCTCCCGATCGTTATTCTTTTCTTGACAAAGCTGGGGCTGATCACCCCGGACTTTTTGTCAGATAACCGGAAAATAGCGATCGTGCTCATATTTATTGTCGCGGCGCTGATCACCCCGCCTGATGTTGTAACACAATGCTTAATGGCAGTACCTTTATTGATTTTATACGAGATCGGGATCTTTTGTTCAAGAATAGCTTCCCGAAAAAGAGATATTTAAAAATGAGAAATTTCACAAAAACAGCCAGCCAGATAAATGGAAGAATAGGCAAAGCAATCAACCTTCACCAGCTAATCGAAGACGGCGACAGGATCCTTATCGCTGTATCTGGCGGGAAAGACAGCCTGACCCTGCTTTATTTCCTAAAGCAGATACAGGCCTGGGCCCCGATAAAATTCGAGATTTATTGTGCACACATAAAAACAGACTTTTCATGCGGCGGATGCATGCACGATAAAGTCCTAACAGATATATTCGAGAAGCTCGGTGTCAAACATGTTTTCAGGAACGTAAAGGTCCTTGATGAGAACAAACAAACGACCTGTTTCTGGTGCTCCTGGAACAAGAGAAAGGCCCTGTTCGAAATAGCTGACGAACTTAACTGCAACAAGCTGGCCTTAGGCCATCACAAGGATGATATTGTCGAGACCGTACTCTTAAACCAGTTCTGCAATGGCGATATCTCGACCATGAATCCCAAGCAGCCCATGTTCAAGGGAAAGATATCAATTATCAGGCCGATGTGCCTTGTTGAGGAGGACATGATAAAGACCTACGCCAAAGAATATGAATTGCCCAATCAATTATGCAAATGCCCTTTTGGCAAGGATTCAAAAAGAAAATACATGAAAGACCTGCTCAAGGAGATAGAAAAGAACATACCCGGCTACAACGTTAAATCAAACATTTATAACAGCTTGGCCAGGATAAAAAAACAATATATAGACCTCGAAGAAGTATCGGATCTTGATCTCTCCATCTTTGATAATAAAGATGAGAAAGGAGAATATGATGTCAAAAAATATTAAAAAAGTTAACATAGATACAACCTGCCTGCACGGCGGGCAAACTCCGGACACCGCAACAGGCGCAAGAGCCGTCCCAATATACCAAACAACTTCATACGTTTTTAGGGATACTGACCATGCAGCAAATCTTTTCGCCCTGAAAGAAGCCGGCAATATTTATACTCGAATAATGAACCCGACAACGGATGTCCTAGAGAAAAGAATAGCCGCTATCGATGGCGGCATAGGCGCCCTCGCAACGGCAAGCGGACAGGCAGCGATCTCTCTCGCATTGCTTAATATCGCACAGGCAGGCGACGAGATCGTTTCTGCTGATAACCTTTATGGCGGGACCTATACTTTATTCAGATACACTTTTAAGCGTTTCGGCATAAAGGTAAACTTTGTACCCTCCGATGACCTGAGTGCATTTGAGAAAGCAATTACGCCCAAGACAAAAGCAATTTATGCTGAATCTATCGGTAATCCTAAACTAAATGTAACTGATATAGAAGCACTGGCACAGATCGCGCATAAAAAAGGACTTCCCTTGATCCTTGATAATACCGTCTCACCATACATTCTCAGGCCGATAGAGCACGGCGTTGATATCGTCGTATACTCGGCAACCAAGTTCATTGGCGGACACGGGACATCAATAGGAGGGCTTATCGTTGATTCAGGCAACTTTGACTGGAAAAGCGGAAAATACCCCACTATTGCAGGCCCTGATGCAAGTTATCACGACCTTGATTTTTCAAAAGAACTTGGTAAATTAGCTTACATTACAAAAGCCAGATTATTGCTTCTTAGAGACTTAGGCCCGTCAATGTCGCCGTTCAATGCATTCCTTTTTCTGCAAGGATTAGAAACCCTTCATTTAAGAATGCCGAGGCATACAGAGAACGCCTTACAGGTCGCTAATTTCCTTGAAGGACATAAGAAGGTAACCTGGGTAAATTATCCCGGGCTTGATTCAAGCCCTGAAAAGCAAAAAGCTGATAAATATCTTCCGAAGGGAGCCGGTGCCGTAATAGGCTTTGGCATCAAAGGCGGGGCTGCTGCGGGCAAGAAATTCATTAACTCGCTTGAATTGATATCCCATCTTGCGAACATAGGAGATGCAAAAACATTGGCCATACATCCAGCAAGCACAACTCACCAGCAACTTTCCGAGAAAGAACAGCTTGCAACCGGAACAACACCTGACTTCATAAGGCTATCAATAGGGATTGAGAATATTGATGACATCATTGAAGATATCAACCAGGCATTAAAGAAAGTATAAATTGAACTTAATATGCCTGCAGGGCCGGCTCTTAAAGACTATTTGGCAAGATATTATAAACATCTTCCACAATCAATAAAAATGATACAAATGCTTGAAAGAACCTTGTCTCAAGCCTATAATTACATAAATTAAGATTAAGATAAATATTAAAAAGGGGCCAGCAATTATTAAAGACATTGTAAAAAAAGCGCTTAAAGAGGACATTGGCAGCAAGGATATTACCACTGATTTTCTCATTTCTGCAAAAGATAAGTCAGCCGCTTACATAATATTTAAGGAAAAGGGTGTTATCTGCGGATCAAAATTAGCACAAGAAGCCTTTCATGAGCTCGATCCGGAAATGAAGATCACCTTTTACCATAAAGACGGTGACCTGGTCCCCAAAAACACCAAAATAGCAAAGATCGAAGGTAAAACAAGGGCGATATTTACCGTAGAAAGGACCGCCCTGAACTTTTTAGGATTTCTATCAGGAGTTGCTACATATACTCATGAGTTTGTTGAAAAAGCCGCCCCTTATAAAGCAAAGATACTCGACACCAGAAAAACAACGCCTGGGCTGAGGAACCTTGAAAAATATGCAGTAAAATGCGGAGGAGGGACCAATCACAGGTTCGGCCTATATGATATGGCCCTTATAAAAGACAATCACAGGCACGCATGCCACCCTGAGATATCCATTCAGGAAGCAGTAAGGCTCATAAGAAAAAGAACAAATAAACAGATCCAGGTTGAAGTGGATACTCTTGACCAATTCATGCAGGCCCTTGAAGCAAAGCCGGATTTGATATTGCTGGATAATATGACAACCAGGCAGCTGAAAAAAGCCGTAGATATCAGAAAAAAAATGAAAATAAAAAAGCCTCTTCTGGAAGCATCCGGAGGGGTTTCCTTGAGGAACGTCCAGTCAATTGCCAAGACCGGAGTTGACCGCATATCTATCGGGTCCTTGACGCATAGCCCGAGATCTATTGATATTTCATTGGATGCAATATAATAAATGAACAAAGATCATTTAACATTATTATTGGCTTTCTTTATCCTGACATTATCCAATTATGCCTTCTGCCAGGAAATTGAGCCTAGTGAGCTTTCAGGGCAGATCATTACTGATGGCAAATCAATAACATATTCTGTCTTTGACGACAGAATGCTCCTTGATAGCTACAGCCAGAAGTATGCCGAGCTTCCCCAGGAAATACTGATCGAAATGATCAAGGACGATAATTTAAGTTCTTATAAAACTGCTGCCGCCGTAAGGGTATTTAACAATAATTTTGCCACCGAGGTCGTCTCAAGAGAAAAAAAGATAATTGAGAAGTTCCTGCTTAGAAGGCTAAACAGAACGGATTCACCCTTTGTTCAGGTAGAGATCATGTTCGCCCTGTGCCGAATGGACCGCTACAGGTATTACAATTCAATGATACCTTCATTGATCCAGAAGCTGAACCATTATAATTCTATCGTAAATGAGTTGGCTGCCAGCAGCCTAGACACATTAATCAAAGAAGGAAGCAACAGGCCGAGAGAAGCAAGGGTAGTTTTCAATACTTTAAGGAACATCCTGTTCTTATCAAGAAAGCGTTTGGAGAAAGTCACAGAACCTGATCCAAAACTAAGCAGGAAACTCAAGCTGTTAAGATGGTCGATAAAAGTGCTTGGGACTCAAGAACTCAAAAGGCTACCCAAAGAAGTTGTCAACCTTTTATAAGATAAAATTTAAAGCCAATGCGCCTGACTAAAAAATCACAATTCTCGTTTTTTTTACTTTCGCTTATAAGCCTGGCAATATGGTTCAAGCTAAGCTACCCTCAGCTTGCATTTGTAAAACTGTCTGTCGATAGACCAAAGGCCGTTCAAATTGCAAAAAACTACCTGGGTGAACTTGGTGTCAACCCCTCTGATTTCAGCAATGCAGCAGTATTCGGAGTAAAAAACAGCACGAGTCAATACCTGCAAAAGAATCTCGGATTTGCCAGAATGAAGGAATTCATTAAAGAGCATAATATCGATATGTTCTACTGGTCAGTACGCTTCTTTAAAGAAGGGGAGAAGGAAGCCTACAAGTTCGCTATAAGCTCCTCCTCCGGAGAGATTGTCTCTTTTTCTCATGAAATAGACAGCATGGCAAAAAGAGAAACAATAACCAAAGAACAGGCAAAGGAAAGATCGGTCGAGTTCTTAAGATCTGTTTATAACTTCAATCCCGATGAATATAAAATAAAGGGTGACCATGAGTTTAAGCTCGACAACCGGACTGATTATGCCTTTTCCTGGGAAAAGAACAGCGTTAGCATCCCCTGGAGCGATGAGAAAGATTCCGGCACCGGGAAGCTTCTGATAGGAACAGTTGTATCCGGCGAAGAAATGCTATCCTTTTCCAAGAACGTTTTTGAAGCGCCTGAAAAATATGGCAGGGCCCTTGCAAAAAAACAGGTAACAGGCAAAAACATTTTAACAATTGTCAGGTTGATCTATTATATCCTGTTCATAGCTTCAATTTATTTTCTGGCCGCTAAACACAACCATTTATCAATGCACACGACAAAGAGATTCTATATATGGGTCATGATGATCTCTTTTTCATTATCGTTGATAGCTAACTTAAATCAGTACCAATCCATCCTCATTCATTACAGCACAACGTCGCCATTTGATTCTTATTTGTTCAGACTGATAATAAATACAATAATGGGCTCTTTATTTCTAACAGTTGCTATTTTAATGCCGAGCCTGTCCGGAGAATGCATTCATTACGAGCAGTTAAACAATAAGCCCAGCGGCTCTTTTCTTTATTACATAAGAACGACTTTCTTTTCGCGCGAAGTTTTCGACCTGATCGTATTAGGTTATTTTATCTGCATAATACTTCTCGGATTACAGGCTTTATTGTTCAAGATAGGCCAGACATACTGGGGCGTATGGTCGGATTTCGGGTGGATGACCCAGCTTACTACCGCCTACCTGCCGTTCATTGCCGCCTTTACCATCGGATATAAAGCCAGCGTCAGCGAGGAGCTTATGTACCGTCTATTTGCTATAAGCTGGGGCAAAAAGCTTTTCAACAGCACAATAGCGGCTGCTATAGTATCGTCGCTAATCTGGGGTTTTTCTCATAGCGGATATCCTGTTTTCCCAATGTGGTTCAGAGGCATTGAGGTATCCTGCTTAGGGTTCTTTTTGGCATTCGTTTATCTCCGCTACGGTATCATTCCCGTGATCATCGGACATTATCTGTTTGATGTGTTCTGGAACACCGCAGAATACCTGTTTGGAAGCGTTAAGCCTTTTTATTTCTACAGCTCTTTGTCAGTTTTATTATTGCCGCTTGCGTTTGGATTAATAGCCTACTTTGTCAACAAGATGCCTGAATTAAAAGAAATGAAATGGCGACTTAGCAAGCATCAGGAATTTAACTTGAACATCCTGAGATCATTCCTTGAAAAGAACAAAAACATGTTTGAGAACAAAACAAAGGACGAAGTCAAAAAAGAAATAGCTTCACACGGATGGGACATGGCGGTTGTTGAGGTTGCGTTGAATGAAGAGAATATTGAGAAATAAACTTTAAGCAGGCCATAAGCTGTAAGCTTTAAGCTAAAAGAAAATATTTTGCCTGAGTTAACAGTACAAAGCTGATAGATATTTAACATTCAATATGGTGAAAAACTATTAGGTGAAATTCGGACGCAGCTCCTGCCTTGAGGCAGGAGACCGTTCGTTGAGCCGAACAGTTTTTCACCATATTGAATAATTAAGATTACCGGCATGCTGTATGTGTTTGAGAATTATAATATGTTAATAAACCCGATTAAATTTTACAGGCCCAAAACAGTTAAAGAAGCTGCGGAGCTTTATTCTTCGCTGGAGAGCGTTAAGCTTCTGGCTGGCGGGACTTTTGTTGTAAATAACCTTAAGGCCTCCAAAAGAGCCGGGCGAAAAACGAATGCCAATCTGATCAGCTTAAAAGGCATCGATGCGCTCAAGGGCTTGGTTTTGTCAAAGGACGTATTAACTATAAATTCAATGGCGACGATTACTGAAATATTTGAAAGTTCTTATCTGAAAGACAATCTTTCTGTCCTGAAAAATGCCTGCAGCACGATCGGTACGACCCAAATAAGGAACATGGCAACTATCGGAGGGAACATTGCCTGCAGGTACACGTGGACAGAGCTGCCGGCGGTCTTGATCGCGCTTGAAGCAACTCTGAACTTTACCGGCAAAAACAACAAGCCCCAATCAATATCAGCTGAGGAATTCTTTTTAAATTCTGCCAAAACTGAAGATATACTTACAAGCATCACAATAAAACACAAGCCTGGTTCATCCTGCTCATACCAAAGGTTCACCAAATCATCTGCTATAGGCATACCTTTAGGGGCTTTATGTATCAGGACAGATCTCAGATCGGGATCTTTCTCCAATACAAAAGTGGTTTTGAACACAACGAATTCATTCCCACAAAGAGACAGGATGCTTGAAGAGTTTTTGAATGGACAAAAGGCTTCAGATGGGGTCGCAGAAAGCTCTTTGAATAATATTGATAATGATCTTTTTGAAAAATTTATCAATGACTATCAAAAGCATATGTTCAAGATAAGCATTAAAAACGCGGTTAAGCAAATCATAAAAGGCCTTAAAGTAAAATGAGAATAAAGCTAACATTAAACAGCAAGCAGCAGGAACTTGACCTCAACGGGAACGAAACGCTTCTCGAAGTGATCAGGGACCATTTAAAATTAACCGGGACAAAATCAAGCTGTGATGAAGCCGAATGCGGTTCATGCACCGTAATAATTAACGGCCGATCAGCATTATCATGCATCACCATGGCATGCGATTGTGACGGAGCTTCAGTGGAAACAATTGAAGGGCTCTCGTCAGGTGATGAACTTCATCCAATACAGCAGGCCTTCCTGGACAAAGGCGCAGTTCAATGCGGTTTTTGTACCCCCGGAATGATAATGTCATCGAAAGCACTGCTGGACAATAACCCAAAGCCTTCACACGAAGAGATCAAAAGATCTTTGGACGGCAATTTGTGCAGGTGCGCATGTTATCAGAAAATATTTGAAGCTGTTGATACAGCCGCTAAGAAAATGGCATAATAATGGAAGACAACAGAAATATTAATATATTTTTAAACCCCGTCGGTAAAAATGTCCCGCGCATTGATGGCAGGGGGCTCGTTACAGGACAGACAAAGTTCACGTACGACATTAATCTGCCGAACATGCTTTATGGGAAAATGATACGCAGCCCGCATCCTCATGCAATAATAAAAAATATTGATACTTCAAAAGCTGAAAAACTGACTGGGGTGAAAGCTATTGTGACTGCGGCTGACACACACAAGATCAAGTTCGGCTCAAACGAATTCTTCTTTCCCCATACAGTGGACCAGATGCCATTCGAGTCGGAAAAAGTAAGGTATATAGGTGACGAGATCGGGGCTGTTGCCGCAATTAATGAAGAGACCGCTGTTGAAGCCGTAAAATTAATCGATGTTGAATACGAGATACTTCCGGCTGTCTTTGACGCACAAGAAGCTATGAAGCCATCAGCGCCGTCAATCCACAGCCATGTCAGGAACAATATAGGGCTTATCCTGCCGGTCAATTTCGGGAACTGTGAAAGGGCTTTAAGAGAATCAGATTATGTAAGGGAGGATATTTTTTACAGCCAATCAGCTGTACATGCCTGCATGGAGCCCCATGTTTGCATCGGACAGTGGGAAGAATTTTCAAAAAAGATAACTCTCTGGATATCACATCAGGCTCCTTTCAAGGTGCGTGAAGCTCTTGCGAAATGTTTAAAAATGGAGCTCAACAATATTCGAGTTATCAAAATGGCCTCCGGTGGCGGGTTTGGCGGTAAGCTGGAAATGCTACCTATGGATTTTGCAGCATGCCTGTTATCAAAAAAGGCCTCTGGCCTCCCGGTAAAAATGTGTTATACCAGAGAAGAAGAATTCTCTTTTTCAAGGCGCAAACACAATATGATATACAAATTAAAGTCTGGAGTTAAAAAAGACGGGACATTAATGGCCGTTACCGGAGAGGTCATAGCAGACGGAGGCGCATACTGCAGTTACGGCCCGACCGTACTTGCAGCTGCGACCATGAGAATATTCATGGTTTACAATATTAAGAATTTAAAGATATCAGGCTACAGGGTCTACACCAATACCCCGATCAGTGGCGCCATAAGAGGCTTCGGAGGGGTTCAGTCAGGCTTCTCGATCGAATCTCATATGGACATGCTTGCCGACGGGATCGAAATGGACCCAATAGAGTTCCGCCTAAAGAACATTACCGGGCCGAATATGGTTACGACCAATAAAATGATAATATCAAGCAACGGGCTGCGGGAATGCATTGAAAAAGTCACTGAAGCCAGCGGCTGGAAGAAAAAATACAGAAAACAGTCAAATTTATGCAGAGGCATAGGCATAGGTATTGCTGCCGACGTTATGGGTTCAAAAATGTACAAATCCCACGAATCAGCAGGCTCGATCATAAAGATCGAGGAAGACGGGTCGGTTTATCTATTTACAGGTGCCGCAGATACTGGGCAAGGCTCAAATACCGTTCTATCGCAAATAGCCGCGCATGAGCTTGGAGTGGATTTCAACAGGATAAAATGTACCTCTGCCGATACTGAGATCACGCCTTTTGACACGGGAAGTTTTGCAAGCAGGGTGACATTCATATCAGGGAACGCAACCTTAAATGCGGCAAAAGATGCAAAAAAACAAATACTTGAGATAGTTGCCGATGAACATAAGTTAGATGCTGAAATTCTTGACATTCAGGCAGAAGAAGTTATAAATAAAGATAGCGGTTCAGTGGTAATGTCTTTTTCTAAAGCACTTGAGCTTTGTTATTCATTTAATTACGGAAAACAAATTATCGGAAGAGGGAGCTACAATCCAAAGACAACTCCTATAGATTTCAGAACAGGAGAGGGCAACGTTTCTGGCAGCTACGGATTTGAGGCTCAAGTCGCTGAAGTAGAGGTCAACAAAGATACTGGTGAGATATCTGTCCTTAAATTATGGGATGCACATGACATCGGCAAAGCAATTAATCCCCAGTCAGTGGAAGGCCAGATAGAAGGATCGCTGATCATGGGTCTGGGCTACACCTTTTTTGAAGACCTCAAAATGCAGAATGGGAAAGTAATGAACTCGAATTTTACAAACTATAAAGTCCCTAGATCCGTCAATATCCCGAAAATGGAATCAATATTTATTGAAACAAAAGACCCTCAGGGTCCTTATGGAGCAAAAGGAATGGGAGAAGCAGCTTTACTTCCGACAGCAGCGGCAATAGCAAATGCAGTGTTCGACGCTGTTGGAATTCGCTTAAAAGAACTCCCCTTTACTCCTGATAAAGTCATTAAAGCTTTAAAAGAGCAAGAGCTAAACGATATTTAGATAACCAATCTTTCACTAAAAAAGGCAAAGATCATGAAAAAAACCATTTCCCTAATTTTACCAGTAGTTCTAATTGCAATAACAATTATATTTTCCGCGTGCAGCTTATATCGAGTTGATTCAAAAGATATCACCACCAATTACTACCCATCAAAAACGTCTATTAATGATGTGGTCTATCTTGAATCCATTGACAAACCTCATGAGATCATAGGAATTGTCACCGTTAACGCTGAAAGAAGGCAAAGTATAGACAATGTCATGGATAAAATAAAGCGTGAAGCTGCCATACTCGGCGGCGATGTCATTACCGATATTAAGACAGACGCTACTGGTTACTGGAAGAAACTACCTGCCCAGAAACTGATTGGAAATGGCTACATAAGGGCTAATTTTACAGCAGTTGTTGCGGTATTTAAATAAGAACACACCTTAACTAGCCTGTGCCTTTAAATTCTCAAATTCTTCTTTTGTGTTAAAGCTCATTATTACACCCTTGTCATCGACATTAAGTATATTCACATTTTCTCTATGATTATTTGCAACTGTGTTTAACCCGGCATCATTGCCCAGTTGAAGAAATTCATTCTTTAGCTCACAACTGAATAGGGGAGGGTGGCCCTTCTGGCCTTTATATGCCGGGATCATTATAAGAGGGCTTTTCTTATCAAACTCCGCTGTAATAGCTTGTAACGTGGCGCTGGATATAAAGGGATAATCAACCGGTAAAAGCATCATGCCCTTTGACTGTTGAGAAATGCAGTTTAATCCACATTTGAATGAAGACGTCTGGCTAAAATTATTATCTTTATTGTAGACAAACTTAACTCTTTTATGGTTTAATACAAACGGTTCGATCTTATCAGCTTTGTTGCCTAATACTATTATTATTTCTTCTATTAAAGTGTTAAGAAGAGATCTTTGAATATGCTCGATCACAGTTTCTCCGTTGAGCTTTGCCAAAGCCTTTGGCGAGCCAAAGCGTGAACTAAAACCGGCTGACAAAAGAATACAGGAAATCATACGATCATTATATATTTTCAAAACATTATTTGTAAAATATTAATTTTTAATAAAACGTAAGGGAGGCTAACCTTGGGCGGATTTATTGTTATTTTAATAATCGTCATAGCAGGTCTGGGTGGAATATTCTGGATCATTAAGAACGACAAAGAGGCCGATTCAATATTTGCTGTAGAGAAACTTGAGCCCGAGGATATTCTTGGCGTGATATCCCCCACCCAAGAACCGGATGAATCAATAATGCCCCCGCCGCCACCTGAACAAATATTGGCAGGCCCAGCATTAACAGAAGATGGTCAGGTTGTTTCAAAAGTAAAAAGCAGCCCTTTAACTGCAATAACAGCAAAGTTAGGCGAACTTACAGAAAAGCTCAAAGGCCTTAAAATCCCCAAGATACCTGAGATAAATGCGCTAAAAAGCAAATTTGGAAAGAAGAAAATTGATGATGCTGTTTCAACCGACTCTTCAGGCGATAAAGATCAAATGGCGGCTCTTCGTGACCAATTACACTTAACTGACAATTTCAGCATCCCGGACGAAGACAATAGCGAAGCCCCCAAAGATGAGGGACCCTTAACCGGAACAGCCTCTTTAAAAACAAGCCCATCTTTTGAAATGCCTCAAATCCAGGGAGCAACAGATCCTTTTAATGAAGAGCCACAGATATATGCTCCCGCACAACCGCCTGCACAATCCGAAACATCTGATAAAACAAATGAGCTAAGAGAGAAGTATGATAAACTCCAGGCATTGTTTGAAGAAAAATCGGCTGAACTTGAAAACACAAAAAAACAGATACAGAACGAAACACAGAACAGAAAAGAATTTGAGAAAATAAAATCTCTTCTGGAATCTGAGCTTAACAATACAAAGGAAAAAACCCGCAATATTCAGGTTAAATTAAATTCACTTAACGCTGAGAATGAAAGCTATAAAACCCAGATAGTCCATCTTGAAGAAAAGAATTCTTTGCTTGAAAGAAACATTAATGTAACTGATCCCGAATTTGAGCCATTGCCTTCTGAAGCTATTCCCGAAGAAAACCCTTATGATCCTGTTGTACAAGAATTACATGTTGACGATATCCCTGTTATCGAAGCTACTTTAGAACAGGTTATTTCTCATACACATGGTCCAGCCGCATATCAACAAGATAATAGTGTTCAAGCTGAAAATAAACCTGCTGCAAAGCCAGTTGTGCCCGACACTCCACAAGAGGAAAAGGCAGAGCCTCCCTTAGAAGCGCCTTCCCTGGAAGCTTCTGCCGACGTGACGCCGGATATAAACTTAGATACCCAAGATACAGCAGAGGAAGCAATTAAAAATCCCGAAATTGAAGAATCTTCATTGATGCCCGATAATGAAGTTTCTGTTCAGATGACATCGCCGGAGACTGAGAGATCCGAGCCTGCTGCTGAATCTCTCCCGGAAGAAATGATTGAAGAAAGCCCTTCTGAAGGAGATATTCCTTTGCCCGTAGCCTCAATTGAGGAAGAACCTATTGAAGTGTCGACATTTCCGGAAGCACCCGAACCATTATCTGAAAGGGCCTTTACTAAAACAACTTCTCCGATAGCCCCTCAGGATGAGACTAAAGAAAAGCCTGCTAATCCTAAAATGAAGATCTTTGAAGAGCTTGCAAAGCCTGCAGACCATAGCAGCACAGATGACTCGACACCATCAAAAAAAGCATCTGCAGGCGAAAAACGCTCTGGTGATAAAACAGGAACTAAAATCTCCAAAGAAGACATTTTTGAATCTATTGAGAACACCTCTCCGTCAGAACAACCTGAAGAGCCTGCTGAAGACCCAAATTACGATGAATCTGATGATGATAATGATGAAGAAGAGACAGAATTCCTTTCTTTACCCCCGGATCCATTTGCCGAACCAAAACAAAATGAGGAAAATAATTTTTAGCGACATTTCAATGTTATCTAAATCAAACAAAGGGAGAAATAAAATGATCAAAAAATTATTATTAATTATTTTTGCTCTGCTACTAATATCAAACATAACAATTTTTAACGCTAAAGCTCAAGAAGGAGATATTACAATGTCAGATACTACAAAGGTAATTCTGGAAACCAACCAAGGCGATATAGAAATACAGCTGTTCACAAGTATTGCTCCAAAAACCTGCGAAAACTTCCTCGGCCTTATCGAAAAAGGCTACTATGATGGAATAATCTTTCACAGGGTCATAAAGAATTTCATGATCCAGGGTGGAGACCCCACAGGAACAGGAAGGGGAGGGGAAAGCCTTTGGGGAGGAAAATTCAAGGACGAAGTCACCCAGAAAGTGACTTTTGACAAAAAAGGCCTTCTTGCTATGGCTAACGCAGGACCTAACACTAACGGAAGCCAATTCTTTATTACCACAGTACCAACACCATGGCTAAACATGAAACACACCATTTTCGGCGAAGTTATTAGCGGCTATGAAGCTGTTGATGCCATTGAAAATACCCAAGTTGGCAGAGGTGACAAACCTGTTGAAGATCAAAAGATCATCAGGGCATACGTTGTAAAATAAAGATAACTAAAGGGGACAGTCCCCGATTGGGGACTGTCCCCCCTTTTTTTTATTATGGATAATGAACTTTTAATTAAGGCTTTTGAAGCTGCTCAAAAGGGCAGAAGTTTTGCTTTTGCCACTGTAGTTGAAACTACTGGAAAAGGCACTCCAAGAAAAACAGGCGCTAAAATGATCGTGCTTGAAGATGGCTCCTTGTTTGGAACGATCGGAGGGGGCTCTAATGAAAAAAAAGCCCGGGAAGAGTGCCTAAAAGCCATAAAACAAAAAAGATCAACTCTCTTTACATATGATCTTTTGGGCAAAAAAGGCCAGCCGATCTGCGGTGGCCAGATAAAGGTCTTTATTGAACCTTTTACAAAGAAGAACAAGCTTGTTATTTGCGGTGGCGGCCATATTGCCCTGCCACTTTCTGCGATAGGGAAAATGCTGAATTTTGAAGTTTCTGTAATAGATGCACGAAAAGAATTTTCAAGAAAAAAACGATTTCCGCATATAGATAAGGTAATTTTCTCTGATCAGGCAAAATATTTAGCAAAACTTCCTATTGATCAAAACACTTTCATTATAATAGTTACGCATGGCCACGAATTTGATTATGATTGCTTGAAAGCTGTAGTAAGGTCGAACGCAGCATACATCGGAGTAATATCAAGCAAGCTCAAACGTACAAAATTTCTTGCTCAATTAAAAAAAGAAGGTGTTGACCAGAAATATTTAAAGAAGATCAAAATACCTGTAGGCATAGATATCGGAGCTCAAACACCAGAAGAAATCGCTATTTCAATTGCCGCGGAAATCATTTCAGTTACCAATAAAGATTCAATTGGAACTGCAAAATTCAAAAGAAATCCTTAATATATCCAAAGGAGAGGTCATGACAAAAGATGATATTTTAGACATTATCAGTGATTCAGGCTATTGCCTTTTTTCAACAGTTGAAGGAAGCCAGCCCAGGGTTCGTCCTTTAGCACCTTACTACAATGCTGATAACAACAATCTTCTTGTTGCATTGGTTCCAGGTTCAAGGACATTGGAACAGATAAAAATAAACCCCCTAGTTGAAATGTGCTTCGTTGATAGAAAAATGTCATTTTGCAGGCTTTCCGGAAAAGCCAAACAAAGCGATGTTCTGGCAAAAAAAGAACTGCTCTGGAACAATGTGCCAAATTTAAGACAATATTTTGATGGCCCAAAAGACCCCAATTTTTCATTAATTGAAATTGATGTACAAACCGTTGAAGCCATGTCAATGGAACTTCAAAACCCGGTTAAGGTTGATTTCTAAGCATTTTAAAAACATATAAAAATATAAGACCCTCCCTTAAGTATTCACAAGAAAAAAAAGGGGGGGCCTCTTTTTAATTATTATTAAAACAACAGAACATTTCCCCTAATATTCCAATCAACTTTAACCTTAACCATTCAAGTTAAAACCCACAAGCTACAAACTATTAACTATACAAAAACAAGATATATATCAACAAATGTATAAAAATGTAAAAAAGGGCAACGGATAGTAAAACTGTTATATTAGAAGTAAGTTTGAGGCATGTTTTCCACAGGAAATAAAATAATAGCGTAAATGCATAATAAAACTAGGCTTACAGCCATATTTCACTATTTGTCTAGTTAACATAACGTATATTATAGGAAGTTGATAAAGAGGAGAAAATTTGATACAAAATCAGTCTTTACTGGGATACTTTCTGCGTTAACGGCTGGACAGGATTGCTTATTTCGCTCTTTCTTGCTGTAAACTTGATAATGCTTTTCCTTATTGTTTCCTCTATCAGCATATCCTCGCTAACAATATCATTCTTTAACGGCATGTTCTTTTGCCTTACACCAACCTGAACATCACCGATCCTGATCCTTATAATTTTTCCATTTACCAAAGCATCAGCAATAATTTTTCTGCCATTGCGCAATATCCTGCCAAAACTAGGCCTTGAGATGCCCATGATCTGTGCGCCTTGCGACTGGTCATAGCCCTGATAGTCAGCCAGCTTTATCGCTTCATATTCGTCGATCTTCAGCTCAACTTCGTCGGGACGTCCCGGTTTGCCCCTCGGTGAAAACTGCGATGTTTGCGGCATCTTTTGTATATAACGTACTTTTTTTCTTCGACCTTTTTGCATTTTTCTCCCCCAAGAATTTGCATTTATCGCTTATGTTACTTTGAGCATATGCTCATATGTACTCAGCCTTTATTTTGAGCATATGCTTATTATAAGGTGTATGTTCCGCATTTCAAGCAATATTTTTACTTTTTAAATCCCTATCCCATTAAAATGTCTGTATAAAAACAAGCGATTTACATTAATGATCACACGATAAAAAACCCCAAATCCCAAGCAATAAAGAACATTTATTCTTACATCAGAACTTATCTGTGATCTGTTATTTATGAAGAATTTTCATGATTTGAAATTTACAGCCAGGAAAGAGATCAAACAAAAAAGCACCTGCCCCATTGATCTTAAAATGTTGGAATTTATTTGGTATTTGTTATTTGGTATTTGGTTTTTAATATTTGATATTTCGGATCTGGGATTTATAACCTGCTGCCTTTTGATCTTTGGCCTATATCCTATTATCTATTGCCTGCAGATTGCAGTTATGCGGATCTTGCGAATAGTTCAGAAAAATAATTAATACTGTCCAGATTTGCGGATATCAGGTCTGATGACCTTTTAGTATGAAGGTTCAAAACGCCGCAAACCCTGTCTTCATCAAGCAGCGGTAAAACCAGTGACCGCTTTATATCACTTCTTTTTAATAAGTGAGCAATTCGATTATCCTCACTTTTTGATCCTATCAAGAATGTCTCTCTCTCACTTGCAGCTATTCCCGCGATGCCATTACCCATCCTGACGCTTTGCCCAACAATACAATTGTCCATTCCTTCAACAGCCTTAACGGTCAACTGCTCGCCATCTTTATCAAGCGCCATAATTGAGCCGCACTCAACATTTGCAAACTTCAGGATACCCTTAAGGAACCCTTTAAAATTAGCATCAACTTCTTTCCCGATCCTGTCTGCCTTCCCAAAAACATGATCATACCCAACAATGCTCAGGGCAATATTATTTGCGGCAATTGCATCAATAAGCCCCAGCATTGAGCTGACATCCATATTGGAAACGACCCTTATATCATTAATATTGCTTATCAAACATGAAGCATCCAGGCCATACTCTTTAGACAATGAAACATATCTCTCAGGACTTAATCTCTTATTTATCACTACCGGCCCCAGAATAACATTCCCTATCTCTAGGTCATCAGAGTAAACAGGCAGCCCGAAACAATGCAGATTAAAACGGTTCCGCAGCTCAAAATATTTACCGCCAAATTGCGACCTGACTGACAGAGAACTATCATCATCCTGAAGAACGAAACCCATTGCCGGATCCAGAAGAATGCAGCCGCCATAACGCCTTTTCTCAGGTGAAATCACTATATTCCCTCTGCAATCAACGATATAAACATTAACTTTTAAAGCATCCCTGACCTTGCACAAAATATCCCAGCTCTTGTGCGAAAAGACACTCTTTGATATTTTATCCATCTTTCCCCCGAAATAAACAAACAAGGCCGTTCACCAATTGTCATGGCAAACAACGGCCATTATTTTTTTAAATTCAATAATCCATACTTCTTCATTTTGTTGTATAAAGTCGTACGATTTATACCCAGAGCTACAGCAGCATTACTGCGGTTCCATCCACATCTGTCAAGAACAGATATTATATGTTCTTTTTCAGGTTCTTCAACCGCTTTTTTCAAAAGATCACCAACCTTGACCTGGCCATTAGATTCACCGTCCTTGATAAACTTACTTAATCCAATAACGTCGCCAAGCTCAATGATGTTTCCTTTAGCCATGATAACCGAGCCTTCAACGGCATTTTCCAACTCACGCACATTGCCTGGCCACTGATAATCCTTAAACACTTTTATTACATCTTCAGAAAATCCTTTGATATTTTTTTTGTTGATGCTGCAATACTTTTCCCTAAAATGCTCCATTAAAGCCTCGACGTCAGTATCACGCCCCCTCAAAGGCGGCATTTGAATCGCGATAACATTGACCCTGTAATACAAATCCTCCCTGAACTCGCCTTTTTCCACAAGGTCGGTTAGATGCTGATTAGTCGCGACGATGATCCTTGCATCAGCTTTTCTTGTGATATTATCCCCGACCCTCTCAAAAATTCCGTCCTGCAAGACCTTTAGAAGCTTAACCTGCAAATTCGGGGAAAAAGCATCAATTTCATCAAGGAAAATGGTCCCTCCTTTTGCAAATTCAAAACGGCCTTCCTTGTCCTTGATCGCACCGGTAAATGCGCCTTTTACATGGCCAAATAATTCGCTCTCTAATAATGTCTCGGTCAAAGCCCCGCAGCTTACCTCAACAAACGGCTTATCAGCCCTTGAAAGGTCAGCATCATGAAGCGCTCTTGCAAGCACACCCTTGCCTGTACCGCTCTCGCCGGTGATCAGTATAGTTGCGTTCGTGCTGGCAACAGAATCTATCATGTGATACACCTTCTGCATTTTTTCACTGCCGCCTATCAGCATGCCGAATGAACTGCGCCTCTCCTGTGCAAGTATCCTTTTAAGCTCTTCATTTTCGAGGATTATTTTCTTTTTATCGATTATCTTATCGATGATTATCTTGATCTCATTATCATTGATCGGCTTGGTGATATAATCATACGCGCCCTTCTTCATCGCATCAACGGCCGTCCCTATAGAGCCATATCCCGTCATAAGGATCACTTCTGTCTTTTCATACTGTTCCTTTATCCTCAGCAGCAGGTCCAGGCCCGACATTAAAGGAAGCTTGAAATCAGTCACAACAATATCGAACACCACCTTCTTCATTATCTGCAATGCATCTTCAGCGGTAGCCGCCATCTGGACATTGTATCCCTCTATCCTGAATATCTCGTATAGAGACTCCCTGATAAGCGGCTCATCGTCCACTATCAAAAGCTTAAACTCGTTCTTGTTGATCTTATCCATTATTCCCCTCTACCGGTATCTCAATTGTGAAAACAGTGCCCTCGGATATGGTACTTTCCACATTTATACGTCCATTATAGCTTTTGACCACCTCATCAACTATCGTCAACCCCAGGCCGCAACCTTTGCTTATATCCTTAGTCGTAAAGAACGGCTCAAATATGCTCTTTATATCCTTTTCCGGTATCCCCCTGCCGGTGTCGCTAACAACTATCTCGAGCACTCCGTCAGTCACAGCTGCCCTGATCTTGATCTGGCCTTTATTTTCAACAGCATAAATAGCGTTCCTAAGAAGATTGTCAAAAACCCTTTCCAATCCAAAATTAGGAAGAATCGGAATATCATCAGCTATTTCTTCGATAATAGCAATATCTTTATTAAATATTTCAGGCCTGACATTCTTTATCGAGTTGCTAACTGCCGACTTGAACTCGATCTTCTCGTTTCCCAGCAGCTCGTTTCTTGAGCAGGCTATAAGGCTCCTGACAATATCAACCATTCTATTTAGCCCGTGCTTTATTTCAAGAAGATATCCCCTGACAACTTCATCATCTTTGGTATTCTCAAGGCATAGATTTGTATAGCGTAAAACACCGTCCAGGGGGTTATTAAATTCATGCGCAATACCTCCGGCCAGCTTTCCTATACTTGCAAATTTTTCCTGAACACGTATCTGCTTTTTAAGGGTCTTCTTTTCTGTATCTATTTGTCCAAGCCGGCTTTTCAACTCATTTGATTCATCGACCATAGAATCAAACTTCTTATACAGATTGACCCGCTTATAGTTCAGGGCTATCTGGCTTGCCAAAAAATCAATAAGGGTCAGCTCGTTATCATAGAACATATCATCTGACTCTTTGTCCGCAAGGCATATTACGCCGACTAGCTCATCTTTAATGATCAAAGGAGAACATAAAAAGGAAGGCGTTTTATAGCTTTTCCTTGCCTTAAAGTCCTTAAAACGTTTGTCTTTGGATATATTCCCGACGATAATAGGCCTCTTTAACTCCGCGACCTTTCCGACAATGCCGGACCCCAGGGCCTTTTCCAGTACATCCTGATCCGACATTTCAATCCCAAAGGAAGCCTTCATGCCAAGGCTCTGTTTCTCTTCGTCATATATAAAGATCGAACCCCTGCGAGCCCCGAAAAGCTTCATGGTCTTTTGAAGCGAGCTCAACAGCAATCCCTCCTCATCATTGATATCATCAACCAACGAACAAACACCATTTACTTTTTCGAGAAATTCCTCTTTTGATAAATCTTCTAAAAACGATCTTGATAGTACCATTATTTACTTTGTGCCGCCTCACTGCTCTTGGCCTTAGCCTCTTTTATCTTTGCAATAACCTGCTCAAAAACCTGGCGATAAGGATGCTCAGGGTACTTTTGCACAAACTCACTATATATCTCAACCGGCCTGTCATAATTTTTCAGCCTGCCTGCCGACATGGCATTTATCGTCGATATTAACCACCTTGCCCTCGCAACGGTCAAATATTCCGTTTCAGGAAAACCGATCAAGATATCCCTTAATGTATCAACCCCTTCTTTCCACATCCCTAAAGCAAAATAACATTCTGACTCAAACCTCATGATCATCATCTTGGCTATCGGCTCCATATCTTTCTTTAAAAGCTCTTTATAATAAGTAAGCGCTGAATTTATTGCAGCGGTCTTTCTGAGCTCTTCTTTACGGACAGCATACATCCTTGCAATATCCAAAGGCGCCCTGATACCGATCTCTGTCAGAGGGTAATTCTTTTTTATCTCTTCATATATCTTGACAACATTCACAAAATCCTCTTCGGCAGCAAATGTCTGGATAATATGCTTATATGCCATAGAGATCATTATCATATTGTTCGCATTTTCGCCTATAACCTCTTCAAAGACCTTTCGGGCAGCCTTATAGTCGCCCCTGACAGCATAGACCCTTCCGATATATATCCTTGCGATAGGGACCACCTTTGAGGCATTATATCTTTTTACGAACTTCCCGTATTTAGCGATCAGTCCGTCAAAAGATGCCGGGGGCGCAGCCTTAGGGTCTTTTGCTATCTCGTGATATTGTTTATTTAATTTCCAGAGAGATCTCTCGGCGGAATAATCATCGTTGCGGTTAATGACGCCAATTACCAGCACAGGCAAAAGCAGTATGACCAAAAATATCAGTAGGGCCTTTTTCATTTGCTCTCTCCCTTCTTCATAATGTAGAAAATAGTCAATGAAGTATAAACAACGGCATCTATTGCGACCATGACCAGCACATCGATTACAAGCAGCCAGAACTTCACTTCAGGGTAATCATTCCCGAGAAAATTAATATATTTTAAAAGCAGCCCCGGGACCAGGAACAGATATGGGATCGCAACAATGCAGAACGTGAACCATGGCGACTTGAACAGCAGCTTAAAGTTCTCCCAGATCGCCGCAAATATCTTCTTTTTATCGACGACAATAATAGGGACAACATAAGCGAACAATACGGTCGCGATCGCGTTAAGCAATAAATAGAAGAACGGTTTGCCGTAAATTATCACGGCCTTAATAGCGAACTTGATGCCGCCGGTCGCGCTTATCAGAACTGCCCTTGCATAAACCTTATCGAACAGCTTGAACGAAAGCAAGATAACGGCGAGGACAACCAAAGCCGCAAGAACAAGGCTCACATAAGATGACAGGGTCTTTTTTACAAGAGAGCCAAAATCCAGGCCCTTTTCATTCCCGCTCTCGAGCTCAACTACCGCTTTGATAGCAACTGCAACAAGGAACGTGCTGACAAGAACATAAAAAACAATCTGCACATATTGGAACAATTGCGGAAGCAAAGTGAAATTCAGCGGATAATGAAGGTATATCTCTCCATACAATTTTCTGATGACCGGGGCAAAAAAGGAATTAAGCGGCGCCCTGTGAACAATGTTCAGGAACTCAAGGGAAAAAAGCTGGATAAAACAAATCACCATGTACGGGAACAATATCTCTTTATTACCCAACAAGGTACTGATCGCTGAGGCCAAGGTAGGAAAGATCTTTTTAAGCACAAGCTTTTCTTTTTTCATAAAAATTTCTCCGGGCAGTTATGTTAGATACAAATATAATGAATATAATTAATATTATATATAATAATATATATGCGATAGTATCATGTCATCGTTTCTAAGTCAAACACAAAAAGAAGGAAATTTTTAATAATCACAGCAGGAAATTTGTTGCAACTATATTAATACCAATTGTTTACAAATTTTTAAATCTTGCTCCCAACAAGGCAAATATCAGTCATTCAAAATAAAAACATCTTAAAACCCTACATGCTTTCCTTCAGGTCAACAAGCTTCTTTCTCAGGCCCTCAACGATATCATCCGTCGAGAGATCAGATATTTTTTCGCCATGAGCCAGGCCTGACGGCAGGCATGGTTTCGCGAATTTCACCCTGATCCTGCTTAGCCGCGGGAACGTTTTTAACCTTGGCCAGGCCTTAAAAGAGCCGTCAATTATCACCGGAACCACCTCAACATTCGCCTCTTTGATAAGGATCCCTATCCCTCTTCTTATAACACCGATGCCTCCATCTATCGACCTTTCGCCTTGCGGAAAAACACAGACTGTTCTGGATTTCCTCAGGACATAAGAACAGCACCTAAGCGCATTTACCATATTATAAGTGAACTCTATAGGGATAAGCCTCATGCCCCTGATAAAATACCTTAGCGGGAAACGGTCTAAATATTTGCTGTCCCCAAGAAAAAACGTATTTAACAATACCTTAAACGGCAGGGCGCATGCTATTATCGGGCCATCCAAAAAAGACGCATGGTTAGGGCATATCAGATACGGGCCATCTTTTATATTTTCCTTTCCCTCAACGCGCATAAGAAAAAACACTTTGAAGATCATTTTCAGCAACAATACCAGAAGTAAATTTAACAGTTTAACAATGGCCCCCACATTCTTAACATTGATCTTTTTAAGCACTGCTTGCGGAGGGTCCTCCCTTAATATCTCGTTCCACGAAACCTCTTCTTCAATATCCGCCGGGACCTCTCTGCCCGGGGCATGATATTTTTCCAGCTTTTCAAGAAGCTCGCCGACAGTGCTCGACATAAAGAACTCCATCGCCTGGTCATCATTAAGCTCGATCTTGAGGTTGTTCTGTATCGTCATGAACACTTCCATCCTGCCCAATGAATCAAGCCCGAGGTCGATCTCGAGATGGTCTTTCTGCCCGACCTCTCTTCCTACCATCTGTGAAAGTATCTTAAGCGCGCCTTTTGAGACCGAAGAGAGGCAGACCGAGTCGATGCCATCTACCGCAACCTCCTTGCCCTGTACCTTAAGGGACTGATAGATATCCGCCAGCTTATAGCGTATGATCTTGCCCAGCCGTGTCCTTTCAAGCGGCTCTTTACTGATCTCAAAACCCTTAAGCCTCTTATACGTCGGAAGCTCGGCAGATATATTCTCGAACTCCCACTTTAATCTCTTTCTGACATTTGTCTCTTTTTTCTTCCTGAAATATTCTTCGTCGATAACTACGACCGCAGCCAGCTGCGTTGAGCCCACTGACATTGCCGACACGTTCGCAAAAACAGCGATCTCTTTTACATAAGGCGACTTGCTATACCAGCCCTCGATCTCTTCAGGGTCGATATTCTCACCATTGCTAAGGACTATCCCTTCGCTCTTTCTTCCCCAGAGCTTAATGAACCCATCTTTATCAATAGACCCTCGGTCCCCCGTATAGAACCATCCATCACGTATAACTTTATCCGTCTCATCCTTGAGCTTATAATATCCCGCCATTATATTCGGGCCCCTTACAGCGACCTCTCCTATCCCGTCCTCTTTAACATCGCATACCCTGACCTCGACCCCGGGCAAAGCACGCCCAACATACCCGAACTTGATATTCCCGGGGGTTGAAAGGGAAACCACAGGGGACGTCTCCGTCAGCCCGTATCCCTCAAGCAGATCAAATCCCCAGCTGTAAAAATCTTTCGCAACTACAGGGTCAAGCCTCGCTCCCCCTGAGACCATGAACCTTAGGCTGTTGCCGAATTTTTTATGCACCGCCGAGTACAGCCCTTTTAAAGCATTGACCTTTGATCTGTCGCGCAAGAACAAAAATGCCGTGCCTACACCGCCAAGAACAAACTTTGCCGCCCGCCCCTTCGCCTGGATCTTTTCTTTAATGGACGCGTGCATCAAAGAAAATATCTGCGGGACGCCAATGAAGATAGTGGTCTTTGTTTTCTTTATGCATTCCAGGATATCTGTTGATAATAAGCTCTTGGGGTATGATATCGCCCCCCCTAAATACAGAGGCAATAAAAGCGTGCTTGTAAATGCATATGTGTGATGCAAGGGAAGGACCGATAATATAATATCTTTTTCATCCGCAATGTTGAGCCCGGCAATAGCCTCGACATTTGAAAGCAGGTTCTTATGTGTAAGCATGACCGCCTTGGGAACTCCCGTCGTTCCGGAAGTATAGAAAAGCGCAGCAAGGTCATTATCATCAATGGATCCAGCATAAGGCCCTGCATCATCACGGTAAGCTTTCAATTTCTTTACAAAGCTTTTATTATCCGCGACCACGCAAAGTTTTACGCCTGCCTTATCAGCCAGCTTGTATAAAGAGTCCTGGGTAATAATGGCTTTTGCCCCGCAATGGAATATAAGCTTTTTTATTTGCGCGGCGGGATATTGGATATCCAAGGAAACTGCAACTGCCCCCAGATACATTATGGATAGAAATGACCACACAAATTCCGGCCTGTTCTCCATAAGGATAGCGACCCTATCCCCCTTGTTGACCCCGTTCTCTTTTAAATAGCCGGCAAGTGAAACTGCATTTGAATGGACATCGCCATAAAGAACAGGTAAAAATTCTTCGTTCTTTTTGTAAAGCAAGGCAGGTTTTTTAGGATAAGCGTTTGCCTTTTCAGCAAACCTTTTATATATATTAAAATCGTCTTTAATCATAAAGAAGGTTTTTGGTCAGTGTATATACGTGTATTAACTAACAAAAGATCTTGAAAAATTCATTGGCGGAGCATGCATCTGAAAAATCATAATCAGCATAACATTCCTGGACATATCGCAGCTTTTCTTCAGAAAATCCCTTAAAAATATCTGTCTTTAAATTAAAGAAGTAAAGTATGTCTTCAACCTGGAATTTAAATTTCTTAATGAACTTTGAAGGATGGCTCTTCTCCGTAAAGAACATTTTGTAAAGGCTTGAACTTGTGCCCTCCTGGCTCTTCTTTTCAACAGAGTTCACATCCAGGAACTTGCCCATTGCAGGGGCGCCGTTAACCTTATCATAATATTTCAGTTCGCCAAGGTCTTCAAAATAAAGATAATTATACATTGTCGCATGCTTGGGATTAACAGCGATGCAGATATAATCGGTTTTCATGACTTCTTTTACATAATTGAATAGGTGCTTGAACAGATAAAAGATCAGGAACATCTTTTTTGCATTGAGCATAACGGAAACTTCCTCGCCAAAAAGGTCATGGCTGTGGGCTAACATGGATATTTCACAAACCGTTCTTCCCTTTGTGCGCAATTCATCAATTTCATCCTTGTAAAGGTCATCCATCGGAAGCCCGATCGGGGAATCTGGAACGATCGTTGCAGTGGCAACGACAGTATCATCAAGCATTGCAACGAACGTTGTGGTCTCGGGTAAAATATTGTGAAGGAAGAACCTCATCCCTGAAGGATGCCCGTCAATATATCCCTGCCTGATATATTCCTGATATACCAGCTCAAATGAACGCTCAAGCTCAGCCCTGGACCTGGCCACACGGTAATCGAAGCCGTCCAGAAATACTTTCATTTTTTCGAACATTTCACCTGTCATAATGGTCCTTGGCCGCTATTCCTCTCTTAATCTTCCACGCTCATCAAGATATTCGTCAATTATGCTATCCGTAATATAAGTAACGAACCTTTGATATTCTTTTATATCCTTCTCTTTGATAAAAACCCCGTACAAAAATCCGAGGCCTTTTGCCCCTTTTTCAATGCTCGGCAAACAATCCTTTTTCCTGGCCCATATCACTTCGCCATCAAAATCAATTGGCCTCATATTATCTTCAATGAACAATCTTATATTGAGTTTTTTACCCCTGGCAAGCTCTTTATCCGAATGGAACATAAGCCCGTTCCCGCTGGCATTATCAAGAATAACAGGGCCGGTCCATTCAGTATTATCCTTCGTAAGTACTTCAGAATAATAAACTTTTAAAGGCAAACGAAGCCTCTCGCAAAGCCTCTTATCCGAACTGATCATGTCTGTTATTATTTTATATTTTGTCTTCATTTTAATAATCCTATATATATTACTATTAATATATATTAAATTAGGATTTTTGCCACAAAAAAAATGCTAAAAAGAAAATCCTGTTTTTAAGTAAACAATATCGTTTTCGTCAAATTTTCCGAACATTGATGAAGGTTCCCCGTCGTCAAAAATAAAGCTTCCGACCTTGATATCAACTCCGGGAGCGGCTTCATATGAGACCTGGGGATTGATCATCCAGTCTGAATAAGAAATGTTGAACGCCCAGTCAAACTCAAACCCCAGCTTACCTCTCAGGAAATCCTTGCTGATAGTTCCCGTCACGCTGATCGGGCTTCTTTCCTGGGAGAACAATGCTTCATAGTTCAGGATATAATCCTGTACAAGCTGCAGGTCAAAATATATATTACCGGCTGTCGTGTGGTCCACTCCAATTCCCACGGAGACCATATCTTTCTCGACGTAAGAAAAGTCCTGGCGCGTGAAAGGCATCCCCATAAGAAAAGCCATCTCCCCCCTGAAGCCATATTCACCTATAACTGTTTCATAGTCAGCGCCCACGACATTTATCCTCGGATAAGCCTTTTCCAGGACATAATCATAAGCGGTCAGGTTCGAAGAAACAAGCGATGCAAGATTAGCCTCTGTCGGCTGATAAAGGAATCTTTTTACCACTGTGCCGCTGGAGGTTTTCTCCTTGAGGACCGCTACGGAATTATATACGTTCATATAATATAATGAATAATCGGCATCATTGACTTTACCGCGGAACCTCAGGCCCACCTGGCTGTTCTTTAGGCTCTTATCCGTAACATCATCATTATCATTGATAGCGATACTGCTTACAGCGCTCTTCTGCGCATAAGTGTATGTTCCGTGATCGACCGCTTCAAGAAGGTGGTCGAACAAGGCCCAGTCCGAACCGAACAGTTTTGCTTTGCTTGGCTCAAAGAAAGGCAGGTAAGCGGCCTCCATCGAAACATCATCATTGAAATATTTGTAAAGCATCATCAGCGTCGGGTCTTTTCGCTCCTGCTTATCATAAAGTATGAAGTGGCTGTAGTCCTGCGGATTTATCCTGTCAACTATGACGCTGTCGTCAAGCTTACCCCACGTCACTATCTGGCGCCCTGCTGAAAGATTATAATTTTCTTTTCACAGCTCAACAT
>Ga0208373_1000334_pt1 | contig 85194 bp, 81 predicted proteins | sample RifOxyC2_FD_184036 | JGI IMG/M metagenome (GOLD analysis project Ga0208373, IMG submission 184036) | Soil microbial communities from Rifle, Colorado - Rifle Oxygen_injection C2 (SPAdes) | ecosystem: Environmental > Terrestrial > Deep subsurface > Rock core/Sediment | place: Rifle, Colorado... | reverse complement strand
CGATAGCTCTTTTTGTTGACCCAAATATTGAACCGTCTGAATTGGTAAGAATAAGGGCGAACTTTGGCCTTGATCAGCCATTAATTGTACAATATTTTAAATGGTTATTCAATGCCGTAAAACTTGAAACTAGCTTGACTTTTCACTCCCTATAATCTAGATTATAGGGAGTGAACTCCGTATTGTCTGAATTTAAAAGAGAGCTAAAAATAGATATTGATGGGAATAATGCCTCGTTTCTTTGGGGTCCAAGAAAAGTTGGTAAAACGACTATCCTAAGGCAACAATTCCCTAATGCTAAATTTTATGATTTATTAAATAAGGTAAAATAATTTAAAAAAGAGAAAGCCTTGCTTAAATTGATTATTGTGGAGGACAATCCAAGCCATTCAACCGCAGTCCGCAACGCACTTTGGGCTGCTATGGTGAAAAGAAAAACCCACCAGACAAATTCTCAGAAGTAGTAGTATAATTGTTCCGTGAAATCTTACATAATAAAACGGCTGCTTCAATTAATTCCTCTCCTTATAGGAGTCTCTCTCATCTCTTTTTTTATAATGCATCTGGCTCCAGGCGATCCGACCGCTTTGTTTATAGACCCAAATGTTGAGCCGTCAGAACTTGTGAGGATAAGAGCAAACTTCGGTCTTGATCAGCCGCTCATTATCCAGTATTTTAAATGGTTATTCAATGCCGTAAAACTTGATTTTGGGCAAAGTTATTTGACCGGCCAGCCTGTTATCTCGGAAATATTGGAGAGACTTCCCAATACATTGTTGTTGATGTTCTCTTCTTTGTTTTTAACATTTATTATTGCCATACCCATTGGAATTATTTCTGCTGTCCACAAAAACTCATGGCTTGATAACTTATTTACAATTTTATCTTTTTCAGGAATGGCTATCCCTTCGTTTTGGCTTGGACTTATGCTTATGCTTGTTTTTTCTGTGTGGTTAAAATGGCTCCCTTCGATAGGCAATCTCGTTTTACCAGTTGTGACGATGACAATTTTAAGCCTAGCGGGAATAACAAGATATCAAAGAGCGGCAATGCTTGAAGTCTTAAATCAAGATTTTATAAAAGTTGCTCGCGCAAAAGGGTTGCCTGAAAGGATTGTTATTTTTAAGCATGCTTTGCGAAATGCTCTTATCCCGACGATAACAATTTTAGGGCTCTCTCTTCCTGGTTTATTTGGTGGGGCGTTTATTATAGAAACAATTTTTGCATGGCCTGGCATGGGAAGGCTTGGTGTACAAGCGATATTTGCGAGAAATCATCCTGTCATTATGGGGATTGTCATGTTGTCAGCCTTTTTGATAGTGATGGGGAATCTTTTGGCGGATATTGGGTATGCACTTGTTGATCCGAGGATCAGATATACAAAAAATGACCAATGACAAATGGAGCAACCAAAAAACGGAAGAACCAAAGAACGAAGAAACAGAAGAATCAAAAGATGAAAATTTTTAATAATAAAATTGCATTATTTGGAATGGCTGTTTTAATTTTATTTACTGTTTTTGCAATTTTGGCTCCTTTTATTGCTCCTTATAATCCTTCCGAGATTATAGAAAGCGATACACTTGCGCCTTCAATTCGTCATCTTTTTGGCACCGATGATTTGGGGAGGGATATTTTTAGTCGTGCTTTGTATGGGGCGAGAATCTCGTTGACGGTTGGGTTTATCTCGGTTATTATAGCCGTTATTCTTGGGACGATTCTTGGTGCTTTTTCGGGGTATTACGGCGGGCTTGTTGATTCTATTATTATGCGTTTTGTTGATATAATGCTTGCTTTCCCATCGATTTTTTTAGTTTTAACTATTCAAGTAATGCTAACTCCAAGTATTTATAATGTAATGATAGTTATAGGCCTGACATCGTGGATGGGGGTTGCAAGGCTTGTAAGAGGGGAATTTTTAAAAATAAGGGAACTTTCTTATGTTGAAGCGGCTCGTGCTATTGGATGTTCTGATCTTAGAATTATTTTCAGACATATTTTGCCAAATGCCTTAAATCCGATCATAGTTGCTACGACATTGGGAATGGCAGGTGCAATTTTAACAGAGTCCGCATTGTCTTTTCTTGGGCTGGGAGTACAGCCTCCGACCCCGTCATGGGGCAATATGTTGATGGATGCTCAAGCATATCTTTTTGATGCGCCATGGATGTCGATCATCCCGGGGTTTTTGATATTTATTACGGTATTATCGTTATATTTTGTAGGCGAAGGGTTGCGAGAGAGGGTAGAGAACCCTTGACTAAGCCTTATTAAGATGAGAAACTTGGTTTTATAAAGTAAAAAAACCGTAATTATTCTTCTGTTAATGAGGTGTTGTAAATGCCCGAAGCTGTTGAAGAGAAACAAGAAGAGAAACAAGAAGAGAAACAAAAAAGAGAGTTTATAAGCTTTTATTTAGGGCAAAAATGCTATGCCATTGATGTCTTAGCCCTTTCAGATATTATACAGCCTTTACCTGTTGCCTACCTCCCTAACAGCCCGTCCTTTGTTAGCGGTATTATAAATTTAAGGGGAAACATTATTCCTGTCGTTAATTTTACAATGTTTTTTGGGATTTCTTGCAATAATAATGCTGATGGGAAAAAAGTTAAAACAATCATTATCGAAAAACAAGGGGAAAAAATCGGACTGTTTATAGATGAGGTTCTAGGAATTTTAAGTCTCTCTGCTTCAAAGATTGACCCGCCTGTGTTGGCAGTTGAAAATAAAACATTAAATTATGTAGAAGGAATATCTAATGTAGCAGGAAGAACTATATATATTTTAAATGTTGAGGAATTCTTTAAAAAGTGATCTTTTTTATTATTTATAAGCTTATTGGGGAGAAAAATGCCAAAAGATTTTGATAAATCTCAATTTTTGGAAACTTTTAAAAATGAGGTTCAAGAAAGGCTTATGAACCTGGAAAACGGCATTGTAAAACTTGAAAAAGAGCCTGGAAATATTGACCTTGTAAAAGAATTAAATAGGGAAGCCCATTCTATTAAAGGTGCGGCTAGAATGATGGGATTTATCCAAATTCAGGATATTGCCCACAAAATAGAAGATTTTTTTGCTGTTTTATCAGAAAAAAATATTAAATTCCATTCAAAATGGGCAAGCCATATTTTAATAATGCTTGACCTTATAAAAGAGTTTTTGGGCAAAATTATTTCAGGTGAAAAAATAGATGCCGATGTTTCGGGCATATGTTTGGAATGCGATAAGATAATTCTTCAAAAAGATGAAACAGTTGATTTGACCATAGAAAAAACCGCGATATCGAAAGAGTTAAAATGTGAAAAAAGCAAAACAGGAGAAGATGAAAAATGTGTAATTGAGGAGTACATAAAGATACCTGTGTCGCGCGTTAATAAATTGATAAATTTGATGGGTGAACTTATAACAATCAAAGGGCGGTCAGATTATGGATTTTTGCTGGCAAAAAATTTGACAGATCAATGTTCCCTTGATTCTGAAAAGATAAAAAAAGAAATACTTGTTTTTTATGAACAGGTTTTTTCAGATGCTTTGAGAATGGATGCTGTAATAAAAGAATTGCAAGAGAGCATTAGAAATCTTAGATTACTGCCTGCCAGTACTGTTTTTGGATCTTACCCTAGGCTGGTCAGGGATATAGCTTTATCACAAAATAAAAAAATAGAATTTAAAATGGTTGGAGAAGAGACAGAAATAGACAAAAAGATTTTAGAAGAAATAAATCCCGCCCTTATTCATATATTAAGAAATTCTGTTGATCATGGCATTGAGAAAGAAGGAGCAATAATCCTTTCCAGTTATTATGAAGGGGGAGAAGTTGTTGTTAAGGTCTCGGATAACGGCAGAGGTATTGATCTTAATGCTATAAAAGAAGTAGCAAGCAAAAAAATGAATATCACAGAAGATGCTCTTGGTAAAATGACGGACAATGAAGTTTTAAGCCTTATATTTTTGCATGGCTTTTCTACCTCTCAATCAATTACAGATATTTCCGGGCGTGGAATTGGTTTGGATGTCGTTAAAACACAGATCGAAAAGTTAAGAGGCAGAGTTGAGGTTGTGTCTTCTTTGGGGCAGGGGACGGCAATAACCTTGAGGCTCCCTTTAACTGTGGCCGTAATGCAAGCATTGATTGTTACAATAAGGAGCCATTTTTTTGCTTTCCCTTTATTTGCTGTGTTGGAGACTGTGAAAGTAAAAAAATGCGACTTAAGCTTTATAGAAGGGAAAGAAATTGTTGATGTGAGAGGGCAACCTGTGCAAGTTGCAAATTTAGGCGAATTGTGGGGGATGCCTTTTTTGCCTGAAAAAGATAGACACATAAAAAAAGATGATATTCATCTGATTATTGCCTCATCTCTTGGCGGAGGGATAGGCTTTGTTGTTGACGAAATTTTGAGAGAAGAAGAGATATATGTCAAATCGTTGGGAGGATACCTTGGGAAAATAAAAGATGTTGAAGGCGCGGCTGTTTTGAGTGGTGGAGAAATAGCTGTTGTTGTTGACGTTTTTTCTCTTGCAAATACATCAAAAGAAGTTAAATTAGGAGTTGCATTGGAGGGAGGAACAGATAGAATAGAGGGGGAAAGTTTAAAAGAAAAAAAGAAAATACTAATAGTTGATGATTCATATATGATACGAGAGCTCGAGAAGAAAATCTTAGAAGATAAAAACTATAGAGTTGAAACCGCGATTGACGGAATAGACGCTTTAAATAAAATAACAAAGGTAGCACCTGATCTTGTCATAACGGATGCTCAAATGCCTAACATGGATGGCTTTCAAATGTGCGAAACATTAAAAAAAAATGAAAAATACAAAAATATTCCAGTTATTATGCTTACTTCTTTAGATAAAGAAGAAGATAAAACAAAAGGAACGGAGGCCGGCGCAGATGCTTATATGACAAAAGAAGATTTTGAACAGAGCAAGTTGCTAGAAACAGTATCCCGTTTTGCCGCGTAAAGCGCGGTATGATTTTGGGAGGTGCAAATTAAATGCAAACAATAGAGAAAAAGCCGGTAATTATGGTGGTAGACGATGAAAAAGATTTTGCGGATGATTTGGCCGAATTTATAAGAAGCACAGGCAGATATGAAACTTTGGTTTGTTATTCCGCGCAGACGGCTCTTGATGCTTTGGAAAAAGGGAAAAGCCTTTTGGGTGTATCTAACCGGTTTCGCTTGGTAATATCCGACATAAAGATGTTTGGAATGGACGGCCTGCAGTTTTTAAAGAAAATAAGAGAAAATTATTCTGCGCAACAAATGGGTGTTATTATGCTTACAGCATGGGAAGATGCGCAAAGAAAGCAGGAAGCTGTGGGAGGCGATGTGCTTGCTTATTTTCATAAGCCTTTTAACGAGGAAAAACTCATAGAAACAATTGACGGATTTTTTTCCGGCAAATCACAAGAAATGATTAAAAAGACAAAAGATGAAATTTTAACATTTCAAAATCCAGATAATGATAATTTGGCAAAATAAAGTTAGGGAGGATTTCCATGAAAAAATGGTTTTTAAATTTAAAGATGCGGCAAAAGTTATTGTTTGGATTTGGAGTTATTTTGTTTTTGAATTTGGCTGTGTTTGGCTCTTATCTTTATTTTAGGGAAACAAAAGATTTTTCTCGTTTTGCAAGATATAATTTGGAGGAAATTAATGTAATTAACAAATTGGGAGCGGACTTTAAAATACAGGGGCAAAAATGGGAAGATATGTTCCCGAAAAACAATGAACCCTTTGATATTGAAGGATATAAAACGGGATTTTATATGGGGAACTTAATAATAGAAGAGGATATAAAAAAAATAGACGATATTCATAGCAAATACAACAAGCTTGATATTGGAAAAGATAGAACAAAAAGCAATGCCATGAATCTTTTTGTGGATTTTAAAAAAGAATATTTTAATCTTATAATAAAATATGAAGAGTTTTTTTCTATGGATGCTTCTTCTGCAGAGTTTGAAAAGGCGAGCAATTATTTGAAAGAATTACAGGCAAAGCTTGCAAATAATTTAGATGATATGATGACATTGTTCTATGGAAATATGCTAAAAGAAATGAATGTTTCCGCTCAAGCCGAAAAATATAACCTAAGATATGTTTCTTTTATTGCTTTTCTTGTTTTTATTTTGGGCTTTGTTTTTGTTTTTATGATTTCTAAAATTATTACTTCACAAATAAATGTATTAATCAAATTTGCAAGGGCTTTTTCTGAAAAAAAGAAATTAACTCAAAAAATTGCAGTTATGTCAAAAGATGAATTAGGAGAATTGGCGGAGGCTTTTAATTCTTTGATGGAAAATCTGGCAAAGAGCATAAGGCAAATGAGGGATGCAAGCTTTCAACTTACTTCTGCGTCAACGCAGATCCAAGCGGCAACCGAACAGCAAGCCTCCGGTGCGGCTCAACAATCTTCCGCTATTTCTGAAATTTCAACTACTTTGCAACAGTTTGCCGCGACAGCATCCCAAATAGCTGTTAATTCACAGCATGTAAACGAAGCAGCGGAAAAAACACTGGCAGGCATAAAAGAAATAGACAAAAAAGTAGGAGAAACCGCGAAAAAAATTTCAACCTTGAGAGAAAAGACCCAAACGATAGAAAATATTTCCAGCATAATAGATGAAATTTCAGAGCAGACCAATCTTTTGTCGCTCAACGCGTCAATTGAGGCGGCAAGGGCGGGAGAGGCTGGCCGCGGGTTTGCTGTTGTTGCGGAAGAAATACGAAAATTGGCTGAAAAAGCCCGACCGTCTACCGAGGAGATAAGGCATTTGGTTGGAGAAATACAATCAGAAACAAATGCTGTGATAGTGGGTATTGAAGATGCAATAAAATGGACAGCAAAGGGATTGCAAATGATGCAAAGCACGGTTGAAGAATCAAAAGAAATTGACATGGCAACCCAACAGCAACGGTCTGCCGCGGCGCAAGTTGTTAAGGCTATGCAAAATGTAGATCTAGTTGTAAAACAATTTGTGGCTTCCATTAAAGAGTCTGCTCTTTCTGCCAATGACTTGACTTTGTTATCGGAAAAGATTAAAGGAAGCATTTCTCAATTTAAAATAGAGGAGGAGTAATTTGGCTGGAGAAAAAATAAAGGTTTTACTTGTAGATGATTCTGCTTTGGCGCGCAAAGTTATAATAGAAGCTTTAAGTTCTGCCTCTGAAATTGTAATTGTTGGCACCGCTTCAAATGGGAAAGAAGCTTTTGAGCTGATTCCTGATCTTAGACCCAATATTATTATAACAGATATAAATATGCCCATAATGGATGGGATGGAATTAACTAAAAATGTTATGGCCTATTATCCAACTCCTATTCTTATAGTAAGCGTATCTGTCTTTAAAGAAGGGATGGAAAAGCTTTTTGAGGCTATATCTTATGGAGCACTGGATGCTGTGGATAAGGGAGTCTTTGAACTTGAGAATAAAGAAGGAGAGATTAATAAATTTGTCGAAAAAGTCAAATTTTTGTCAAAAATTAAGGTTATAACTCATCCATTGGCCAGAATATTAAAACAAAAAAAAGAAAGTTCCTCATTAACTGTTGCTTCAAAAGATAGCGACAAAATAATTGCCATAGCATCATCGACAGGAGGACCACAGGCATTGCTTGAAATTTTCAAAAACTTGCCTAAAAATTTCCCGGCTCCGATAGTTGTGGTTCAACATATATCGCTTGGTTTTACTGAAGGTTTGGTAGATTGGCTTTCTAAAAATTGTTCTTTAAATATTAGATTAGGGAAAGAAGGGCTTAAAATAGAAAAAGGCAATGTTTATATTGCCCCGTCAAATTTTCAAATGTTGATCCAAAACAACGGGGAGATTAAGCTTATTGACGAGCCTTTTCATAATGGATTTAAGCCTTCTGCGGACATATTGCTGGAATCGGTAGCAATTGAGTATAAAAACAGAGCAATTGGCGTTATATTGACAGGGATGGGAAGAGATGGAGTTCTTGGCATTAAAGCGATAAAAGATAATTTGGGGCATACTATTGCTCAAGACGAAAAAACATCAATTGTTTTTGGAATGCCCAAAGCCGCAATTGAGATGGGAGTTATTGATCAAGTGCTTTCGATAAGCGATGTTGCGAAAGGAATTATGGCGGCGCTTGCCTGAAAAATAAAAAGGAGCTAACAAATAATGCCTAAAATATTAATAATAGATGACAGCCCCACAATCGTTGAAATGGCTAGAGTTGTTTTAGAGGAAGCAGGTTATGAAGTGCTAAAAGCTCAAGATGGACAGGAGGGGCTTGAATCGGCAAGAAAAGAAAAGCCAGATATTATAATACTTGATGTTATGCTCCCAAAAATGGATGGATACAATGTTTGCAGAATGCTTAAGTTTGACGATAAGCATAAAAATATTCCCATTATCATGTTTACCGCGAAAACTTCTTTGGAAGATGAAAAAACAGCAAAAGAAGTCGGCGCAAATGGATTTTTGACCAAAAATTTTGACCCGAATCAGCTTTTGGATGTTGTAAAAAAACACCTTGAAGGAAAAGTTTAAAATCATGGGAATAAAAGAAGCTCATGAAACTCCGCAAATTGATTTATCAACTTATGCCATAGATCAGACAGTTATTGGCATTATTCCGGCGACAGTTGCCAATAAGCATAAAATAATTCCTCTTTTTAAAATAGGTAGAGTTTTAACCTTGGCGATGGCAAATCCAAAAGATATTATTGCTTTGGATGAAGTAAGGACAATATCCGGAATGGATATATCTATTATGAAGAGCAACACTTTGGATATAGAAAAAGCAATAGCCGAATATTATGGAATTACTCCTATCATTGAAGATGTAATACAAAAATATCAGCCTTTGCAAGAAAGAGTTGACATAAAGTCAAAGGCACAAACGGATGCACCGATTGTTACATTAGTTGACGCTGTCATAAAGCAGGCAATATCGGAAGGAGCATCTGACATACATATAGAACCAGGAGAGACTACTGTTAGAATTCGATATAGAGTGGATGGCATTCTTCATGAAGAAATCAATATGCCCGCCTATATGCTTCCTCCCGTTGTGTCAAGGATTAAGGTTTTGTCGGGCTTAAACATTGCGGAAAACCGTGTCCCTCAAGACGGGAGATTTGAGGCAAAAATAGATAGTAAATTTATTGATTTTCGTGTTTCAACATTTCCATCTTCTCATGGCGAAAAGATAGTCCTTAGGATTTTAGATAAGTCAAAAATGATGCTTTCTTTGCCTGACATAGGATTTTCCGGCGAAGGTTTAAAAAAATTCAGGGAAATAATACACAGGCCTCATGGGATAGTTCTTGTTACAGGCCCTACTGGTTCAGGGAAAACCACAACATTATATGCTTCTTTGGCAGAATTAAATAATAAGGAACTTAATATTACAACTGTTGAAGATCCTATAGAGTATGAATTAAAAGGGCTTACCCAATGCCAGGTGAACATCAAAGCGGGGCTCACATTTGCTTCCGCATTACGGTCTATTTTGAGGCAGGATCCCGATGTTATTCTTATAGGAGAAATAAGGGATACAGAAACGGCAGAAATTGCAATGCAGTCGTCAATGACAGGGCATCTTGTTTTTTCAACTCTCCATACAAACGATGCTTCAAGCGCAGTTGTACGCCTTGTGGATATGAATGTGGAGCCATTTTTGATCTCATCTTCTGTTGCCGCTATTATGGCTCAAAGGCTTGTAAGGATAGTTTGCCAAAAATGTCAAATTGACATACCAGTGCCTGATGAATGGAAAGAGAAGTTCCCCGGAGTTTTGTCTTTACATAAAGGAAAAGGATGTAAAGCTTGTAAAGGAACCGGGTTTAAAGGGAGATCCGCTATATTTGAAATTTTAATTGTTGATGAAGAAATAAAAAAATTGATTAATGCAAAAACTTCCGCAAATGAAATAAAAAAACTAGCTGTTGCTCAAGGGATGAAAACTCTCTTTGACGATGGAATACAAAAAGTAAAAAACGGGATTACTACTTTGGATGAAGTTTTAAGGGTTACGGAACTTGAGCAAATTTAAATTTAAAGCAAGAAAAGAAACAGGAGAATTGATTGAAGGGGAGATCGAGTCTTCTTCTTTTGAAACCTTAAAATATGATTTTTCGGCAAAAGGATATACCCCTGTCTTTATTGAAAAAAAATTCGAAGGGATCAGCATCCCAAAATTATGGGTTTTTAAAGAACGGGCAGAGGCAAAAGAGGTTTCAATCTTTTTTAGGCAACTTTCTTCCATGTTTTCTGCGGGAGTCCCTTTATTTGAATCTTTGACATTGGTGCAAGAGCAAATTGGGAGCCCATTTCTTAAGAAAATAGTCAAGGATTTGAGCCGGGAAATAGAATTTGGAAGTACTTTTTCGCAGGCCTTATCAAAACACCCTTTTGTCTTTTCAAGGCTTGTTGTTGTTATGGTGGAAGCGGCGGAAAATGGGGGGATATTAGGAGAAGTTCTTAAAAGAATTTCATGGCAAATGGAAAAAGATATAAAACTGCAGTTAAAAATAAAGGGAGCTCTTAGATATCCGGTAATGGTTGTTATAGCTTTGATTATTGCGTTTGTTTTTGCGGTTACCTTTATAATTCCAAAATTTACCGCTGTTTTTCGCGCTGCTGGAGGCGCGCTTCCATTGCCAACAAGAATTCTTATTTGGCTTAACTTTTTTGTAATTAATTATTGGGGAGCTGTTTTAACAGGAGGAATTATCCTTTTTGTCGGGGGAAGGATGTATTGCAATACTCCTTTTGGTATGAAAAAAATTGACACGTTAAAGCTTAAACTGCCTATATTAGGCTCTCTGGTTCTTAAGCTTTCTTTGTCTAGATTTTTCAGGATGTTATCATCAATGATATCAAGCGGCATCCCATTGACCAGAGGGCTGGAGGTTGCTTCAGAAGTAAGCAATAATGTTTTTCTTTCTGAAAATATTATCAGCATAAAAAATATCATTACTTCAGGCAGTTCTTTTTCGGATGCGATGAAAAACTTTCCTATTTTCCCTTCTGTTTCAGTTCATATGATATCGGTGGGAGAACAATCGGGTGATCTTGAAAATATGTTGACCAAAAATGCCGATTATTTTGACGAAGAGACGGATTATATGATAGATAATTTAATGACATTGCTTGAACCAGTTCTTATTTTTATTCTTGCCATATTTGTCACCGTTTTAGCTCTTGGAATATTTTTACCCACTTGGAATTTAATGAATTTATATATGGGAAGGTAAGTTTGCAATAGAAGGCGGTTTTTGTGAGAAAAGGCGGGTTTACATTAATTGAGCTTGTGATGGTTATTGTTCTTTTAGGGATAGTTTCTGCTTCTGCTTTTGTCGCAATTTCGTCTTACAAATGTCATTATTTAATGGCGGCGGCGGAAAAACTTTCTTCTGATTTAAGATATGCAAGAAATCTTGCCTTAGCAAGTTCAAAATGGCATGGCGCGGTTTTTTCCGGCAATACTTACACTGTATACGAAACAGATGGGGTCAACGATATTCCTATTAGCAATCCTGAAAGAGAAGGCGAAGATTTTATAATAAATATTTCAGATAATTATGATGATGTTTCAATTAGCAGTGTTAATATAGCTTCTGGCAATAAAGTTGAATTTGACCCTTACGGAGTTCCCTTTTCAGATAAAACAGGCGTTCCTATCAGTTCAAATGGATTTGTTTCTTTGTTAAAAGGGGGCAATTGTGTGGTTGTAACGATTTCTCCCACAAGCGGAGCTGTGACGATACAATGAAAAAAAATGGGTTTACATTGATTGAACTTATAATGGCTGTGGTGATACTTGGAATTGTTGTTTTATCAGTTTTGAATATTTTTATCAATATTAATTTTAAAAACCCAAAGCTTGAAGCTGTATCCACCTCATTATACCTTGCTTCTGCAAAGCTCGAAGAAATATCGAACAGAAATTTTAATAGTATAACATCTGAATCTTTAACTTCTTTTTTGGGAGATTTTTCGGACTATAACTATAGTGTACAGGCAGCCTATGTGGCTTCACAAGAAATTGAAGAAGTTTCTTTAACTCCAACCAGTTATAAATGGATTAAAGTTTTTGTCAGTTCTTACAGCTTGGGTTCGCTTGAGGTTTCTACCTTGGTTTCAGACGCATCAAATTAGATATGAAAAAAAACGGATTTACTTTAATTGAAACAATAATTGCAATAACAATAGCTGGAGTTATTTCAAGCATGCTATTTGTGGTTATTACAACAGGGATAGATTCTTGGGGGTTTTTACGGGGGCAAAAAAAGCTTATGCAAGAGGTTAAAGGGGTTTTAATAAGAATGACAAAAGAAATTCGCAGAGTAAAAAGCAATTCATCGTCAAACATAATAACTTTTACGCCAGGTGATTTTAAATTTGTTGACATAGACGATAATATGATTGAATACAAAAGAAACGGAGCGAATCTGGAAAGAAACGGCTCGATTTTGCTTTCAGGGATTGCTTCTCCTGATGGATTGCACTTTACTTATTTGGATGGAAGTGGGAATGTTGCTACAATAGAATCTAATATAAATGTTGTGCAATTTAACCTTGTTGTTCAAGACGGCAAAAATGTTGTAAGGTTGAGCTCCGGCGCGGGGATTAGAAACAGGTGAATAAATCAAGCAAAGGATTTGCCCTTTTGACTGTGCTTTTCATTATGCTTGTTTTTTCTATTTTAGCCGTAAGTTTAACATCAATAATTTTTTCTGAATCAAAAAGCTCCGTAAAAGAAATTTATTACAACAAATCTTTTTATATTGCAGAAGCAGGCAGAGCTTACGGATTAAAACATATTGAAGGATATTCCAATTGGACGCAAAACATGGGATTTCCCTTATCTTGCAATTTTAGTGGTGGCACTTTTGTCCTTTCTATATCAAACGAAGCTGACAATTCACTTACTTTATATTCGTCAGGAATATTAACAAGAGAGGGTTATGCGTATATAAAAACAGTGTCATGCGATGTCTCGAAAGAAGGGGATGCTTTTCCCGAGGCTTTTCATTATGCTGTTTTTTGGGATAATCAGGGAAATACAAATACCCAGCTTGCGCTAGGTTTAAGTTTAGGCATACAAGGAGATGTTTTGGCAAGAGGCAGGGTAAGGGTTAGAAGCGATTCTTCCGTTGCCGGCACAATTTATGCGGATGCTTCTCGATCTTATCCTCAAGTTTATATTGAGCCTGGAGCAAGCGTTGGCAGTTGGGAGGCGATATCCAGTTTTCCTAGTTTTCCTTATATAGATTATTCATATTATGATAATTTAATCTCTTATTACAATTCACTACTTCCTACTTCCGGTAATTTGAGCATAACTTTAGGGAATGCTGATTCTCCATATAACTTAAACACATCTTCGTATAATGTGGGTGGGGTTATAAAGTGTAGAAATTTTACAATCGGGCAAAATTGTGTTGTAAAAGGCTCTGCCATCATTGCGGCAAGAGGGAATATAACAATACAGGACAATGCGACTGTTTCTCCTGAAGGGGGGAGCATTGTTTTTGCGACAAGCGGGGCTCTGGGAGATATTAATGTTGGAGGGACAGCTGTTGACATAAAAGAAGGGGCCTCAAGTGTTGATTTTGGAGTGATTTTTTATAATAAAGGCGGATATACTTATTTTCAAAGCAACAGCACGACAGCAAAAAAGATACTGTCTATGACAACAAGCAGAATAACTATCAATAATAATCCTGCAATTACAGGTGGCAGTGTAATTTACTCGCAAGCAAGCAATGATTATATAACATTTAATGATTTGGCTACTTTTGAAGGGAGTGTGATAAGCAGGGGGCGGTTATATTTGTACGGAGGGCACCTAGCCGGGATGTTTTTATCTGACAGCAATTGGGGAATTTATGCCAGATTGTGGAATGCCGGATCTTATATTAAAGGAGCATTAATTGGCAGAGATTTTAACGGAACAAGAATAGAAGCGGCTGATATTTACGGTGGAACAGAGTTTATCAGCCTAGCTCCCGGAATTTCCGGTGAAGGAAATTCAATAATGCATATTGGTAATTGGCGTGAAGTTTATTAGCCAAAAATCAATTGCAACTTGTTTCATTCTATTGTAAACTTTGACTGTAAAACAATAAAAAAGTGTCATATATGAAAAAAAGAACACTTGGAGTGCAAATATCGTCAAGTTCGATGGATGTTGTAGAACTTGATGTTTCCAGCAAAGAGCCTAAAATATTAAATTGGGCTTTAAGCAGTTTTTCTTCAAATAACTTAGAGCCTCATCAGATAAAAGAACTTTTTTCTCCTCTTAATAAGCAAAAATTTTACTGTAAAAAAGCAAAAATTACTTTGCTAGGGTCAGAACTAATTTATAAAATCATAAAACTGCCTAACATGCCGCAAAATGAAGTTATATCTGCGATAAGGTTAAAACTTGAAGATTCTCTGTCTATCAAAAAAGAAGAAATTATTTTTGATTATTATAAAATCCATAATTCCGCCAAAACGGGGAAACAACTTTTTTTAGTTGTCGCGACTGATTTGTCATACATTAAAAAAATTGCACAAGATGCCAAAGAAGCGGGATTTTCCGCTTGCGAAATTATTCCTCCTTCATGGGCGTTAAAGAATATTGTCGGTGCTATCGATTTAAACCCTTCTGTCTTGATTTATTTGGGACAATGCGCAACTGTTGTTGTTTTGACAAAAAACAAAGAAGTTGTTTTTGCAAGAGAATTCAAAATAGGGATAGATGCAATAGTATCTGCTATGACCCAGGCTATAGCGACGGAATCTGGCAAAATTGAACTTGATTGCACAAAAGCGAGTAAACTTTTTTTTGATTTTGGCATACCGCTGAATTATGAAGAATATGCACAGAAGTCAACTCTTCCTGCCGCTGATATTATGTCCCTGATGATGCCCCCGCTTGAAAAGATTGGCGCTGAAATTTTAAGGACAATAGCATATTACCGTGAAGAAATGGAAGATGATACCGAATTTAAAAAAGCTTATTTTACGGGACTGGCTCCAAAGGTAAAAAACTTTATAGAGTTTTTTAAAAATGAATTCGGCTTTGATGTGGAAGTTTTACCTCTTAATTTGCAGGTTAATAAAGATTTTGAAGAATCTGCGCATCCCTTGGCTTTGGCCTTGGGAGCTGCTTTGTCAAAAGATGAAAATATGAGTCTTTTGCCTTATGAATTAAGGAATCCCTTATTTAAAAAGGCCGTAAAAATTTTTGCAACATGGGGAATTGCTTCTGTAATATTTATTTCAATGTTTTTTGCGTGGTTCTTTTTTTGCCAAAAGGAGATAAAAACCAATTTATATCTTTTGAATCTCAAAGAACAGATGAAACAACAGGGAATAGATGTCCAAAAATCGATAGAAAAGGAAAAAGCTTTAGCTTCTTTGCTTGCAGAAGCGACGGTTTATGAAGGCATTGACAGATATCTTAAAATTATGGTCTTGTTAAAGGAACTTACACCTTCCGATGTTTATTATAAATATTTAAATTATGACAATTCTGCCAATAAACTTATTATAAAAGGGATATCTTTAAAAAAAAGGGACGGCAAGTTTGCTGTGTCTGACTTTATGGACAAACTAAAAGCTACCGGCTACTTTAAAACCATAACATTATCTTCTATCGAAGAATCGGATAGATTTAATGTGCCGATATTTGATTTTTATATTTCCTGTGATTTAATAAAGGGTAAAATATAATGAATTTCAATATGTCAAAACGGGAAAAACAGCTTATTTTGCTGACTATAGGGCTTTTACTCTTTGTTGCCTACTGGATTTTGCTTATGGGACCTGTTTTTTTAAAAATAAACAATGGGAATATGGAAATAAAAAAACTGCAAATGGAAGTTGAGCAATTAAAGCCCCCTGTATCATCCGCTTATATTCTATCAAAGAGAGGACTACAAATATTGCCTTATGAAGAGCAAGTAAGCAAAATAGTTGACTTTTTAAACTCATCATTTAATAAAGCCGGTGTTTCTTTGTCTTTACTGCATCAGGAATCAGACGGCAACAGGCTTGTTTTTTCTTTGCAATTTAAGACTACAGACCAAAAGTTTTTAAATGTTGTAAATTATTTTGCAAAAATAGATACCATTCTTATAATAAGCAAAGTTAAAGCGGAGCAAGAAAACGATGAGCTGGTTGTTGACATGGAGCTGGTTAGCGGATACCTGAACTAAAAAAGGAGTTGCGTTTGCATGAAAAAGTTTTTTTTGCTGTTTATATTGGTCGCAATTTGTGCGTGTTTTGCTAATTCTTCTTTTGCTTTGTTTTTAAAGGTTAAAGAAACGGAGCCGTCTGTTGGCTCTTCTACATCAAAAGTGGAGCCCAAAAAACCGGAATATTATATTCAAAAGTTTTATCTTAAATTTTCGAGAGCAAAAGAAATAAGCGATATGATAAAAGATCTTTTGGCAGAGGGGGAGGGGGTTTCGGTTAGTGAAAAATTAAACACTATTGCTGTCAGGGCTTCCACAAAAACAATTGATAACATAACAAAAGTTATAAGCCAAATTGATATTCCTCCTCTTCAAGTTCAAGTAGAAGCAAAAATCATAGAATTTAAAAAAGGGAACGGCGATTCTTCAAATCCGGAAACATTAGGACTGAATTGGACATATACAAATCCTTCGGATTCAAACGATTATGCGAGACAAATTGTTACAAATACAGTTACGCAGGGGGTAACCGGAGCTTCGTCGTTTGGTTTTTTTGCTCAAATTTTTTCAGGCAACATTTCGGCTTATCTTAAAACTTTAAGCAATAAAATAGGCTATAATCTTATTGCTTCTCCTTGGGTTTCGGCGTTAAACCATGAAGAATCAGAAATTTTAATAGGCTCAAAAATAGGATATACAACTTTGCTTACAACAACGACAGGCACGCTTCAAGAAGTAAACTTTTTAGAGGTTGGAACAAAACTCAAATTTACACCGCACATTTCGGATGACGGATTTATTATTATGGAGATATATCCGGCTATTAGCGAAGGAACCGTGGTGAATGGGCTTCCTCAAGAAAATACGACTCAAACAAGCAGTAAAGTTTTGGTGAAGGATAGCCAGTCAATTGTTATTGGCGGACTTACCAAAAATTATACGACTCAAGTTGAATACGGCGTTCCATTTTTATCTCAAATCCCATTTGTGGGGACTTTGTTTCGACAGACACAACTGCAATCGGAAAAAAGGGAAATTATGGTAATTATTACTCCTCATATTGTAACCCCAGCGTTTTTAGAGGAAATGGCGCAAAGAGGAAAGAATTTGGAAAATCGGATTTTTGAAAAAGAAAACAATTCGGAGCTAATTCATTAAAAGCCAAAAAATGAAAATGCTTTAAATTTTAATCATTTTGAAATGAACAAATGTATTTTGACCGTTATAATGAGTTTGATGTGTTTTTCTTTTACTTTAAAGGCTACAGCAGATGCTCCTGTTTTATCGAGCAAACAATTAACATATGAAACTTCTGCTATTTTACACAATATTCGCCTAAGCGAGCCTGATAGGTTGAAGATCGCGCTCGATTTTGACGGGACAGCTTATTATAATGTTGAATCATTGGAAAACGAAATTGATATTTATCTTTTCAATGTAAAGAACGGAGAAAATATCCAAAATAGTTTTGATATAAATGATTTTACTGTTAAACAAATTGAAATAACTTCTTATGAAAGTGGTCTTTTATTACGGGTACCCTTAAAACATGGTCTTGCTTATAAAATTTTCTCGTTAAGTCTTCCTGATAGGCTGATTATTGATTTTGAACGGACGATTATACAAGTAAAAAACAATGAACAAATTTGCGAAGGGTTGGATTATTATGATATTACAAAAGCTGTTGACGATAAGTTGGTTTTAGCCCAAGTTCTTGAAGTTGACCCAAAAAAAATTGATGTTTTTCCTGCTATAGGAGAGCCAGAAGGAGCTTTTATCTATTCGGTGTTGAAATTTTTTAATCCGTGGACAAAAGAAAAGCAATCCGGTTTTTATCCTGCTACAACTTCAAGAATTGCCCTGCAAAATAATGCGATAGCAGGGATTAATGGAACATATTTTTTGAAATCCGGCTTGCCTCTTGGAATATTGATGATAAACAAAAATGTGATCTCCTGCCCGATTTTTGACCGCACTGCGTTGATTTTAACAAGCGATCATAGAGCCTATATAGACAATGTCGCACTGGATGCTTATTTTGAAATAAATGCTACTAAATATCCAATAATGGGAATAAATGAAAAAAAGGCCCCAAAAAAAGATATCGTTTTGTACACTCCTTACTATGGAGTTGTTACTGATACAGAACCTGATGATTTTAATATTATTGTTGTAAACGATGTTGTTGTATCTTTTGAATGCGGCAATTCGCTTATACCTTCCAATGGGTATGTTTTATCTGCGGGAATGGAGCTTTCAGAGCTTTTATTTTTGAATGCAAAAAAAGAAGATAAAGTGAAAGTTGCTGTTAATGTAGTACCTTTTTTAAATGTTTCCGCGACGACGGAATCGTTTTTGCATCTTATCGGTGGGGGACCAAGGCTTATAAAAAATGGCGAAATTTATATTACAAAACAGGAGGAAAACTTTAGGGCAGATGTGGCAAGAGGGAGAGCGGCGCGTACAATAGTCGGAATAAAAAACGATGGAGCTTTATTGTTTGTGACAGTTGATGGGAAACTAAAAAGAAAAAAAAGAGAAAAGGAAAGGGGGGAGGGTCATAGCATAGGAATGTCTCTTACAGAAGCGGCTTATTTTTTAAAAGCATTGGGTGCTGTGTCCGCTTTAAATCTGGACGGAGGGGGATCAAGCACTATGGTTGTGCGCGGGAAAATAAAAAATACTCCTTCAGGCGGCGCGCAAAGAAAAATAAGCAACGCGATTTTGTTTGAGCCTCAATCAAGAAGATGAAGCAGGATTTTCGTATTTCTTATCTTTTTCGATATGTTTTTCAAAGGTTTCAACGATCATTCGCTCTTCCTCACCTTCAAAAAAACGATCTAATATTTCAATGAGTTTTGCAGGGTCAAAAGGTTTGACAAGATAGTTGACAACAAACCCTGCGGTAGCTTTGTCCCATTTTTCTTTATCTTCCCATGCTGTAAGCATGACAACCCCTATGTTCTCTTTGTATTTTTCTCTTAATGTTTCAAGCAATTCCAATCCGTTCATCCCCGGCATCTTTATATCAAGGACGACAAATCGTATGCAATTTCTTCCTAAGCCAAAACATACTTTATGCTTTTCAAGCGAGGACAAAGCCTCTTCTGCAGAATACGCGCTAATAGCTTCATATTTTTTATTTGATTTGTTTATTGATTCTACAATGTCATTATTAAGGTCTACTTCATCATCAACAACAAGAACCAAAGGCTTTAGCATAATGATCTCCCCTTTGCATAATTAAACTGATCGCAATTATAGCATAACAAAAATAAAAAGAACAAAAACATTTATCATTCATAAAAGAGTATAGGTACACCTCCAGTCTAAGTATACCTATACTCCAATAATAGACAACAAAAAACAAGACTCAACTAATTCTGCACGGCTGTATAGGTAATAACCAGATGGTAAGCCCCATCAGTCAATACCTTATCAGCATAATCAACTACTTGATGTCCGCTTATAGACCATGTAGCTCCATTTTCAACTGTACAATTTGTCTTTAAATTCTGATCGGTTGTAGCAACGGTTGCAAAATCTCCGACATCCCCACCAATCAATGACATGACATTTATCAACGCAGTAGCGGTAGTATAGTCTGTGCCCGCATACTTTGTCATATGGGTTTTATCAACATGATACTTAATGGTATAAGGAGCATTGCTACTGACAACTAGATTCCCAAGCAAAAATTCATTATCGCCGTCAACCTGAAGAGTATCAAGAGTAGTAGCACTTGGAGCGGTCATTTCTAGGGCAGGTACAAGGTTTGTATCAACTGCCTGGTTTCCAGAACTTGAGGTATCAGCAAGAGTGCTTGTTGATATAGCAAAGACAAAAAACAATGCTACCAATAAAATTAAAGTTTTTTTCATTTGTTTCATTCTCCTCCTTTTTATTCATCTAAAAAAACGGGAATAACAATAACATTTTATTACTCCCGTCTTTAGATCGCCAAATAAAATCTACTTTTCCTTGAAAATTACTCCAAGTCTGCCGTGTATTTCTACTAAAGTCTGCATTTGAGCTGAAGTATCAACTTCAGTTTTTTCTAAAGGATAGTTTTCAAAAAAGACTACACATTGAAATTTGCCTGAATAATATTTGGGTTTTTTTACATTAACAATTACTTTTGATTCCTGATCTGCGTTTAAAACAAACGAAGATCTGGAAATTGTGACATACTTATTAAGATTATAATTTTTTGTTACAGGGTCGGTAAACACCCAGTCTCCTTTTTTGTTTTTTGCAAGTCCCATTACATAAGCTTTGATCATTAACGATTCTCCACCTGTATTTTTCAACATCAAAGTTTCAGCAATAGGCTTCTTCCCGAATTTTACATCAACTGTGCTTGGCATAACTCTTAATCCTGCGGAGGCAAAAGTTTGCAGGACAATCAAAAATACGCCAAGGAAGATGAATTTCCCAATGGTATTTAATTTCACTTTATTACACCTCCTTCTCTAACACTTTTTATAAAAAAGTATAGGTACACCTCCAATCTAAGTATACCTATACTCCAATAACAGATAACAAAAACAATACTTAACTAATTCTGTACAGCAGTATAAGTTATGACTAAATGGTAAACCCCAGAAGCTAAAGCCTTATCTGCATAATCAACTACCTGCTTTGCAGCTATAGGGAACGATGCTCCATTCTCAACTCCGCAATCTGTCTTTAAATTCTGATCGGTCGTTGAAACAGTTGCATAGCTGGCATCTCCACCCATCAATGACATGACATTTATCAACGCAGTAGCGGTAGTATAGTCTGTGCCCGCATACTTTGTCATATGGGTTTTATCAACATGATACTTAATAGTATAAGGAGCATTACTGCTAACAACTAAGTTTCCAAGTCCAAGATCGCTGTTGGTTCCAACTGTAAGGTTGGAAAGAGTAGTAGCGCTTGGCGCGGTCATTTCCAGAGCAGGTACAAGGTTGGTGTCAACTGCCTGGTTTCCAGAACTTGAGGTATCAGCAAGAGTGCTTGTTGATATAGCAAAGACAAAAAGCAATGCCACCAATAAAAGTGAAATTTTTTTCATTTTTTGTTCACCTCCTTTTTTAAAAAAAATAAAAATTAAAGGCATATGCCTTTAAAAGTAAAATTTAATTTATAAAACAAACGGATGTGCCACAGAAAATATTATTCCGTTTGCCGATGGTACTCCGTCTCCAATTTTCATAGACTGATAGCCGATAGAAAACTCGGTTTTTCCTCCAAGCCCAAAATTTGCGAGAATTCCGCCGTAGACCTGCCCGCCTAAATTGCCCGATTTTCCATCTCTTCCTATTAAATTAAAATTTAACCCAAACCCGATAAACGGATCCATTCCAAATAAAGAACCTTCTTTTAAATATATAATTGCATCGACATACAACGGAATCGCATTTATAGGTTGATCATCAGTCCCGCTTCCCATTGAATAGCCTAACCCTGCTTTGTATTCAACCGCATCTTCTGCCAGCCCTATTTTTGATCCTGTTGACCATGGATCGCCAAACACAATGTCCCCTCTCATTGATAACGCCCCAAGCAATCCTTGTTGCCCTTTTAAATTGAATAAATATGATCCTCCGCAGGTGGTATTTAATCCTAAACCCCAAAGCCCTTTTGGCTCTGATTTAACTTTGTATTCTTCTATGGGAGGTTCGGGTGGGGCGGAGACTTCAGGAAAGATTTTTTCTTCGTCCAGAGATTCAGGTGGTGCAACTGGAGCTATTTCAGGCTGTATGACTTTTTTGATTGTTTTTTTGACTGTCTTGCTTTGAGAGGAAGCAGAAGAACCCGCAAAAAAAAGAAAAGTTAAAACCAGAATCAAAGCGGTTGGAAATTTTTTTATTTTGCTCATGGCAATAAACCCAACTCCTTTTTATTTATCTAATCGCTGGTAAGAATACGCAAAAAACTTGAAATTGTCAACACCTTTTTTATCTTTACAAACATCATAGTGAAATTCTTGCCTTTGCGTATATTTTGGCGGTAAGTTTATTACCAAAATTTTTACTGGCAAACAGTTTTATTTCTCCTGATTTTTCTTCGTATTCCAGCATTTGATTTAATTGTATTATTGACTGCACTCCATTTGAATCGTGATTATACAAGCTCTCATTGGCTAATTCTATGGTTGCATAATATTGGCAGTCCGAGGGGGTAGACTCCAAAGGATAGGAAAGGTCAGATAATATTGGAGCTTTCCAGTTGTAAAAATAAAAGTTTATTATATCCGCATTCAATCTAGAAAAATTAAGCGAGGTGGCAAAAGAATGATCTGCAGGAATATTTTTATAAAAAAAATCAAGAACAGTTTTTGCTTTAACAGAAGGCTGTTCAGGAAAGTAGGCTTTAAAAAGATTTGGCAGGTAAGCTACGGATATGATTAAAATCGCCGAAGTAAAAACAGTAGCCATTTTTTTATTGGTCTCAAATAAATAAATGATGTTTGCGGAAAAAATAATAAAAATAAAAGGCGTTATGGCGTAAACCATGGAAGGAGCCTTGTCTCCTACGGAAAAAACAAGGAGAAATAAAGATATCCAGCAAAATAAATAATATATTCTTATTTTTTTGTCCTTATAAAAAGCAAGAGGCGAAATGATTGAGAACAAAAGAATAATCCCTATCACAGGAGAGAAGCTAAAATTTTGGGCAATCCATTTTGGATAAAAGAACAAATTATTCAACAAACCTGTAAATGCTATGTCCGCTGAAAAGTCTCCGAAAACAGTTGAAAAAAACATATGAACTTTTCTGGAAAAGAAGCCCGAAAAAAACCAAACAGAAGCCGATAAAATGGCAATCGCAAGGATTGTCAGTTTTTTATACATCCACCAGTAAAAAGGAAAAGCATTTTGTTCTCCTTTTCTTATTAAATATATCGTTTCGACAACAGCTCCTGTCATTTTGGCAGTGATGATTATTGAAAATGAGACCAAAATGAGATATGCATATATGTAATCAGTATAAATTGAAAGGCCTAAAAGCAAGCCTACTATAATATAGTGAGAAAACAAGTTGCTTTCTTCCGCAACGGCGTAAAAATACGCGGCGGCAAGAAAAATTAGAACACCCAATGTTTCTGTAGAATTTTGAGTCGCATATTTTACAGCTTCGGGAGAAGTAAGCAAAAAAGTAAGCGATGCCAACCCTATGAATTTGCCATGTTTTAAATTAAGGCTTATAGGCATATGATAAAGCAATAAGGCAAGAATAAAAAATAAAACCAGGCTCAAAATCCTTGCAGAAGTAAAACTAATCCCAAGAATTAGAAAAATAAAAGATTCAAGCCATGAATGCAAAAAAGAAGAAGACACCTGCTGATTGGTGCTATACCAAAAAGATTGCCAGTCAAAAGTTACAAGGCTTTTCCATATCATAACGCCATTATTGCCGTGGATTGCTTCGTTTTGGGTAAAGGCATCGGCTTGAAAAATTCTAGAAAACAAAAGGATTGCGCATACAAGTAGTATAAATACAACAACACTTTTAGTGCTTGGTTTAACTTGCATGCTGAAATTGTATAGATAAAGCAGAATATTGTCAACAATTTATTTGAATTTATTTGGAGCTGGACAAGGAGCGTTTTTTTTTGTTACAATATCACAAAATTTTACATTTCAATCAACCTAAGATTTTTTTAAAAACAAGGAGGTGAAATGAAAAAAGATGAAAAGGGGATTTAGGTTTTTAAGTTTTAAAATTAAAAGGAGTAAAATGATGAAAAAAGGTCTGATATTATTGGTTCTTTTTGCTTTGGCATTGTCTTTGCCTGCTTCAGCGGAAAAATTTAGAGATATGGGCAACGATCATTGGGCGGCAGATTCTGTCTATGATTTAGTTGAAAGAGAGATTACAAACGGGTTTCCTGACGGTACATTTCGTGGAAACGAGAAATTGTCACGATATGAGACCGCTCAATTTCTTTCAAAAATGGCTAAATCCATAGAAAACAATGTTAAACCCAAAATTACAGATTCAGACATAGAAAGAGTTGTAAATAAAGTGCTGGCGAAAAATTCTTCTTTGCCTGCGGATGCCGTGGTTTCAGGGCAGGTCTTTTTGAACTACCAGAAAAACTTGCAGAATACAGGCATTACAAACAACTTTAATCTTTCACGCGCATATCTTACAGTAAAAAAAGCCCTTGGAAACAATGCAATTGCCAGAGTAACCCTAGATGGCAGTACTACTACGGAGTTCGTAAAATATGCTTATGTTGATTTATTGAATGTTGTTGCTATTGATTCTTTTACTTTGAATGCCAGAATTGGCGTTCAGCCTACTTACTGGTCAAATTGGGTTGATGATATTTTGGGGCTTCGTGTTGTTTCTGTCAGCTTAATGGGTGGCAGGTATGGTGAGCCAACGGCTGATACAGGTGTTAGTGCGATGGGAAGTATAACAACGAATATGCTTCCAAAAATTAACTACCTTGCAACAGTATTAAACGGCAACGGCTTTAATGCAGTAGAAACAGATGCAGGGAAAGATATTGGCACAAGAGTTGATGCTGAAATTTTACCAGGCATCACAATTGGCGCTGGAGGTCAGATTGAAGGTGTAGGCAATAGTACAACTGGGAACAAGCTTGCTAATGTATTAGTTGCTTACAAAGCTGATGTCGTAAGTGCTTATGCCGAGATCGGCTATGGTAAAGGAGCCATTGGCTATAGCGTAGCAGGGCTTTGCAAGCTTGGCGTTCTTGATGAAATGCTGACTCCTGTTGGCGTGTTTGGTCGCGTGGATATATATGATCCAAACCGAAGCGTAGACAGCGATAGCATTACTGATATTTCTTTTGGTGGATACTATGATTGGAATAGCAATGTGAAATTGCTTGCTGATTATAGTGTTTCTACAACAAACATCGCAACTTCAAGTTCGGCGGCTTTAAGGACTCAAATATTGTTCTAATTGTTTTTGATTAATATTTTATAGAGGCAGGTTAATTCCTGCCTCTTATTTCTTGGTTTTTGCATGGATAGAGCAGGAGGCATTGCTTGATTAAAGTAAAATTATCCGCTATTTTTTGTATGGTATGTTTTTTTTGTGAATTTAGTTTTGCTGGTAATGGCGGACAGCATTTTATTGTACAATTTAGCCCTTATTTAATCCTTACAACCCCTGCTGATTTAAATTGGACAATGACAGTTGGAGAAGCAAATTATTCAACAAATCAGGCTGTTATTGTAGATAGCAACGAAAGCTATGGCATAAAGATAAATTGTGATACTGTTGCGGCTGGAAGAATGCAGGAATTTGACGGAACTGGCTATGTAACAGCAAATCCAAAAAAGCTGTATTACAACCTTCAGTTTAAAGAAAAGGACAATACATTATATACAAATATTTCTACCATGGAGCAAGTGGTAGTATCAAATATCCCTTCTCCCGGAGAAACAACATATGTAAAATACAAACAAGCCGTCAGATATTCTGACCCTGTATTGCCGCAAGGGCGCGTGTATCGTATTAATATTGTTTATACTGTTGTACAAGGATGGTGAGAGTATGTTAATAAAATTAAAAAGTAAAATGAATGAATTTTTGCCAGTTTGCTTAATGGTTAGCCTTGTTTTTTCTTTTTTGACCTTTGCAGTTGGAACAGCGTTTGCCGGAATAGGCGTTTCTCCTGCCAAAATTGAGCTTGTTTTGACTGAAAGCAGTAAAGATATTCCTATAACTTTTAAAAATACGGGGGATACTGCTGTTCAAGTAAAAATTTATGTTGAGGGATTAACTCAAACTCTTGAGCGAGGAATTGATTTTGCGCCAAATACCGGAGGAGTTTTTTCTGGTATTTCCAATATAGAACTTAATCCAAAAGAGTTTACGGTTGAAGGAGGAAAGGAACAAATAGTTAGGGCTACATTTAATAAGCCAGAGGGGAACAGTGGTGGCGGTCTTTATGCTGTAATATTTTTTGAATCAAAAGTTGATAAGTCGTCCGACTTGTCAACAGGAGGAAATGCCGGAGTTGATGCTGTTTCAAGAATAGGCATTATAAGCGAAATGACAATACCGGGAGAAACAATTAAAACCGCTAAAGTTGATAAAGTTTATGTGGCTCAAAGAAGCGCTAATGCTCCGATTGAATTTTTTTCCGCGGTTGAAAATACGGGAAATATTCACTTTTTACCTTCAGGTTTTATCAAAATAAAAGATTCATCAGGAAATTTATTGGGAAATATTCCGGTTGAACCGGCAAAAATATTTCCTGGAGGTGTTAGAGATTTAAGAGCTATTTGGGAGACAACCTCTCTTTCTGCGGGAGAATATACAATTGAAAGTGAAATAGAAGGGACTTCTGCGTCAGGTAAGTTTTCCGTTATTGCTCAAAATGAAGTTGCTGTAAAAAGAGGAGAGATATTGAATTTTAGGGCGCCTGTCGCGGCAAAAAAACAACCGTTTGACATTAATTTCCTTGTTCATAACAGCGGGAATATAAATTTAGATGCCGAGGCAAAAATTGATTTTGTCGATGAAAATGAAAAGATAGTTGGGACAATAATGTTGCCTTTGAGTGTTGTGATTCCTAACGAAAATACCGCGTTTAAAGGAACCTATAAAGAGGGTCTTCCTGTGGGGAGATATATTGCCAATGCGACTGTCGACTATGGCGGACAAACAAAAGCGCTTGCTGATGTTAATTTTGATGTTCTTGAAAAAATTGCTATTATTAAGGGGCTTATCTCTGAATTTTCAATATCTTCAGTAAAATCAGGAGGGAATTTATCCCCCAAGTTTTCAATAAAAAACCAAGGGAATGTGCCTTTTAGCACTGAAGGAATAATAGAAATAAAAACAGGATCAGGAGCAACAGCAGGGCAAATGGCTATTCCTCAAGCCGTTATAGCGGCTGGAAAAGAACAGGTTTTTTCAATTAGCTGGAAAGCCAATCTGCCGGCAGGTCTTTATAAGGCAAATGCTATGATTTCTTATGCTGATGGAAAAGTTTTAACAAAAGAAACATCCTTTTTTGTAAGCAAGTAATGGCATAAAAAGTGAGACTATTTAAATCCATTTTTTACAATCTATGTTGGCAGAAAAGCCGAAAAGCTTTTTATGCGGCGTATGTTTTGTTTTTTTTGGCTTTTTTATCCAATATTGTTTGGGCGGGGTTGAAAATTAGCCCTGCCCAAATAGAGCTTATTTTGGATGAAGAGGATGTTTCTTTGCCTGTTGTTGTAACAAATACCGGAAATTTCCCAATAAATGTCAATATTCGCGTAGCAGGAACTAACCAACAAACAAATGGGGATATTGTTAATGACAAGACTGAAAGCATTTACAGTGGAGTAAGATACATAAAAATTGAACCAAATAATTTCCTATTGAACTCTGATGATGCCCGTGAAGTACGAGTTATTTTTAATAAACCGCTTGCTTATGACTGGACAGGCGGGCTTTATGCTACTTTGTTTTTTGAATATGGTTCGGGGCAAAAAGGAGAAAATAACAGCGTAGCCGTATTAACAAAAATTCTTTCTTCGCATGGGTTGGACTGGTCAGGGAAAATAACAAAAGTAAAAGTTGTTCAAAAAGACAAAAATTCACCAGTTGATATTTATGCCTTTTTTAAAAATAACGGCAATGTCCACCTTGCTGTTTCAGGAAAAGCTTTTGTTTATAATAAAAACGGGGGTTTGGTTGGCAAGGTGGATATGTCAGGGGGGACAATTCTTCCTGGGGAAGAAGATTGGCTGAAAGGTATATGGGATCCGCCTGTTTTGCCAAAAGGCGACTATGCGGTAAAGTGTGAAGCGTCAAATGACAACAAAAAGATTTTAAGTTCAGGAGAAACTCTTTTTTCTGTTTTAGATGCTTATGATGTAAAGGCTAAAAAAGTTGAAATAATTAAGTTTCCTTCCATGCAGATAAGACAAAAACAGCCAATTCCTTTTATTGTAACAGCGAGAAATTGTGGCAATACAAAAGTTGATGCAGGCGGAGTTGTTGAAATTTACAATGATGCTGGCGGTATGATTGCTTCTGTCCCTTTAAATACAATAAAGATTGATGCTTATGGCACGGGAGAAGTTAAAGGAGAACTGGAAGAGGATATCATAATAGGCAAATACAAAGCGTTGGCAAAAATTGTTTATGGAGACCCTATTTCTGTTGTAAGTGAGAGTAATTTGGAAATAATTGAACAGACGGTGGTGAAAGAAGGAAAAATCGTGAAATTTGCGGCAGAGATAGTTAAAAGTGGACAGCCTGTTGCCTTTTCCATTAATTTTGAAAATGAGGGAAATGTCCCTCTTGTGTTTGGTGGCACAATTAAAATAAAAAAAGAAGACAAGGTATTTAAAGAACTATTGATCCCTAATCATAATATAGAACCAAAGACTCGCAAAGAAGTTAAAATTTCATGCGATGACAAGCTTCCTTTGGGATTATACAAAGCAGAGGCATCAATCTCTTATGGAAGAGACAAAGTTACTAATGCCAACACGGTCTTTTTTGTTAAGTAAATTCTGGTTTTTTGCCGCTATTTTTTTTATTTTTGCGGTTTCATTTTCTTTTGCGCAGGAACCTTTTGAAAATAATCTTTCTGTCCCTTCTATTTTGTTGGACATCATTTCACCAAACGAAAAGGGTTTTTCTGAAAAACCAATGTTGGTCGTAAACAATATAATCCCTTCAAAAAAACCGCATGTAATAAAATCCGCAATAGGCATTTGTGTTTCAAGCAATGTTCCTTGGGATTTGTCTGTAAATGCAAATAGCGATTTAATTGACAACTCATCCGGCGCAAAAAAAACAATTCCTATAAATCGGGTAAAAATAAAACAGTCAGGAACAAATAAAGAGGCGGATTGGACAGCTGTTAGCTTATCTCCAAAACAGCTTGTAGCTTTACAGCCGCCAACAAGTGGAATTCCTGCAGGATTTATTTTTGATTATCAGGTGAATCTTGATTTTAGGGATAAGCCAGGCAGTTATACAACCGATTTAATTTATACTTCAGTTGCCAATATTGACATTTCCGGCGCTTATCCCAATCCTTTTTCGCCTGATGGCGATGGTGTGAATGATTTTACGCAAATATATTACATGATTTCGCAGGATACGGCTGTAACAGCCAAAATCTTTGATCAAAATAATAACCTGATTAAAACTTTAGCTTTAAACAATTTGCAAAAGGCGGGAATGTACAATATTGTCTGGGATGGAACATCCGATTTGCATAATATAGTAAAAAACGGCAAATATTTATATGAAATTAGCGGAATTGTAGGATCAACAATCATAACAATTGCAAAAGGACTGGTTGAGGTTAACAATTTATCAACACGGCTTTATAGTGAACAAAATGCTTCTTCTTCTGTCTTTATTAACAAAAAAGTCTTTTCCTCTTCGGTTGTGGAGATTGGGGATGTAGTTACTTACGGCGTTACCTTGGAAAATACAGGAATTGGTTCATTGGAAGAAGTCAAAATTAACGATATTCTTCCTCAAGGGTTTAAATATGTGCCAGGGAGCACAATGATGAACAATTTTTCCTTTGATGATCCGTCAGGCATAAGCAATTTGTCATGGAATGTTGGCACTATAGCTTCGGGAGAAGGCATTGAATTGACCTATCGGGCGTTGGTTGGCATTGGAACTCCTTTTGGAATAGCAAAAAATTCAGCATCTGTAACTTTTCAGGCTGAACAAGGAGCCTCTTCTGCCGGACCTGTTTTTGCTACCGTCAATGTAAAAGAAGGAATTTTTTCTAAAAGGGGAACCATCATAGGCAAAGTTTTTGACGACTTAAATGGCAATAATATTCAAGATAAAGGAGATATAGGTCTTCCAAAAATTAAAATTTACACTGAAGATGGAACTTTTGTTATAACCGATAATAATGGGGCATATTCAATCCCTAATGTTAGAGCAGGAAACCATCTAATAATGATAGACAAAAAAACAATTCCTATAAATTATGGCGCGGTTGTTTCTCCCTCAAAAATTTTGTACCTTCCTGAAGGAGGTTTGACAAAGGGGAGTTTTGGTATAAGTCATTCCAAATTAGAGGAACTGCCTATTTTATCCGAGGATGAAGGGTTCTTTTTTGCCGCCTTATCTGAAATGCAGGCGGGATACTTGCAAACCACAGGCAATATGGATAATTTTACAAAAGCTGAAGGAGGGGAATATATCTCCCCTTTTTATACAAATGGCAGGGCAGCTTTTTATTTAAAAGGGAAAGTAAAAGGAGACTGGTTATTAACTTCGGTTGTGGATACAGCGAATAATTCCGATATTTCTTTTGATAATATTGATCCTGATAAATCTTATTATATTTATGGAGACGACAGTGTTTTAGGCAAAGAACTTCGCGGGCTAGAGAAGTTGTATGTTCGTTTGGAAAAAGACAAAAACTATATTTTATATGGTGATGTTTCGCCTTCCCTTTCTGACACTGAATTTACAAAATATAGCCGTAAACTTTTTGGCTTAAGGACTTATTTAGATGACGGGAAAAATAACATGTTCGATTTTTTTGGAGCTTTTAGCGCTCAAGTTGCTGTTAGAGATGAACTTATTCCAAATGATACGGCAGGCCCCTACTACTTATCAAAAGCTCCCCTCATGGAAGAGAGTGAAACGATTATAATTGAAACAAGAGAAAAAGATTATCCGAATGCTGTGATAAAGGCAGTTTCCATGGCCAAAGATACAGATTACAGCATAAATTATGATACTGGATCTATAATATTTAAAAAAGCGATAACTCCTGAAAATATAACAGGAGATAAGTATTATATAGTCGTACTTTATGAATATAAGCCGCAAAACGGACAAAACTACTATACTTATGGCTTGCGAGGGAAGACAGGGCATAAAGATTTAATTTCTGTTGGGACAACTTACATTAGTGAGGATCATTTGTCTGGAGGGTATAAGCTGTTTGGGATTGATACAAGCCTGAAATTAGGGAGCAATGCCAATTTTATAAGCGAATATGCCGACAATTTGGGCAGCAGTGAATCTTCCTGTTTTTATAATCAATTAACAATTAAGCCTATTAGACATTTAAAATTGAATTTTTATCAATATCAGGCAGGGCTTTCATTCTATAATCCTACCAATGCCCCCTCAAAAGGTACTGACATAAAGGAATATGGCATAAATACCGAATATAAAATAAATGAAAAATCTTATTTGACTGCGGATTATAAGCAATGGAAGAATAATATTTCAGATGACCAAAACAAAGGAACTACCTTTCATGATTCTTTTTCATCGTTGCTTAAGTATGATTTGTGGGGATTAAAATATAAGACTGAACGAGAATCTTTGGATTCGTTTAAAAGCATCGATTCTATTGCGACTTCTATTTCTTTGGGTTTATCTCCTAAAATATGGATAGTAGGGGCAGATATTAACTATGCAATCGAAGATGAGACAGACTTTAAAAATTTAAGCTCAAGTGCTTTAACAAATAGATATGATTATAAGCTGGCGATTTTATCTGGAGTCATCAGACCGTTTTATGAGGGGGGCACTGAAAGAAAGAACAGCAAAAACTCTTCTGCTCTTTTAAAAGAGACAAATACAAATTTAATTGGGATAGGATTTAGTTTTGTTGAAAAGCTACCTTTTACGGCAACTTATAAGCTTCAAGATTCTATCGATTATGCAACTAATACCAACGAAAAATATTCAACTATTGGGGTTGATGTTTCATATGGGGGCTCAAAAAACAAAAAGGGGGCAATTAAATACAACATAAAACAGGCTTTAACAGGAACGGCTGAAACTCACAGTACTGCTGATGTTGAGATAGCGTATCCAATTTTTTGCGACTTAGATTTTTACGGTAAAAGCGCTTTGGCTTGGGATGTGGACAAACAAACGGGCAACATTGTGTCTTCTCTTGACAACTCTTGGGTAAGCTTTGCTTACAGACCTGTTTTTTTTGATTCAATTTCTTTGCTGTTTAATGCTTCGGCAAGCGGAGCTGACAATAAATTAGTTACACCTCAAACTTCCACTAAAAAAAATTCAACAGACTTTAATATAATTTATACGCCTGGCAATAGATGGACAATATCAGGCAGGTTTGCACAAAAAACCAACACGGATATTTTATCCACGCAGGAGGTTTTTTCATCTGCTGACATTATATCCGGCAGGGTTTCTTTTAATTTGGTTAAGCAGGTTTTTATAGCGGGAGAATATCGCTTATTGTTGGAAAATACAAGCCTTGATGCAAGGCGCGGAGCACAGCTTGAACTGGGCTATGCTCCCGTCGACGGCTTTCAAATCGTTGGCGGATATAATTTTATTGATTTTTCATGTGGTGCGGATTTAAGCCAAAACTATCAGGCAAAAGGTTGCTATCTTAAATTAACAGGCGCTTATACTTTATCTGATTATTAAGAGGAAGAGGCTCAATTCAAGCGAAGAGATTTCATCTGGCTACAAAAAGGATCAATTGACCTTGCATTGGAACAAGGCATGCAACAAGGCAGGGAACAAGGCAGGGAAGAAGGCAGGGAAGAAGGTAGGGAGGAAGGCAGGGAGGAAGGGCTAAAAAAAGCTTTATCAAAATTGATTGAGAGCGGAACGAGTGAAGAAAAAGCAAAAAAAACATTAGGGCTTTCTTAAAGTTTCTTCAGCCTATAATGTGTTTGGAGAGTTATGAAATTGCCAATGAAGGCTTAATATCAAAAACGTGCACCTGAAATGGCTTTTTATGCTAGAGTCTGTAGGGAAAGCTCCATTTATCTACAGGAGAGTGTAAACGTGGCTAAAAAAACTGTCCGAAATGCGGTTCCAATGATTGTATAAAGAAAGGAAAAAGCACGCGCTTATCAAAACAGCAAAGATATTATTGTAAGAATTGCAAAGTTTACTTCCAATCAAGAAAAAGACACAAAAAACTAGAGCAAATAATTTTTGATAAATATGTAAATGGTCATCGCACTTTAAAAGATTTATCGAAAGAGTATGGAAAAAGCTTAAACTGGTTAAGAGATAAAATATCAAAAGCAAAATATGAAAAGAAAATTATTGATGCCAACAGTCTAGTAATTGTTGCTGATGCTACTTATTTTAAAAGAGCCTATGGGTACATAGTTTTCAGATCTCCAAAGTTAAAAAAGAATCTATATTTCAAAATGATTCAGCACGAGACTATAGATGAATATTTGTCTGGCAGAGTGATGTTGGAATCTAAGGGGATTACGCTGTCAGCCATAGTTCTAGACGGTAAGCCAGGCATAAGGAAGCTGTTTCTGGACATCCCAGTGCAGATGTGTCACTTCCATCAAAAACAAATTATTCAAAGATATTTGACCAGTAGTCCTAAATTAGAAGCTGGTATAGAGTTAAGGAAAATATTAACGACTCTGTGCACTACAGATGCAAAAACATTTACAAGAAAATTAAATTCTTGGCATAAAAAATGGGATAAATTTTTAAAAGAAAGAACATCAAATCCTTCAGCTGGATTTTGGTACTACACTCATCGAGGAGTACGGTCAGCTTACAGAAGCCTAAAAACAAATCTTCCTTATCTTTTCACATATAAAAATTATCCTGATCTTAACATCCCAAATACTACAAATTCACTTGATGGTTGCTTCGGTCATCTAAAGCCTAAACTAAAAATCCATAGAGGGCTAAACAGCAAACTTAAAAGAAAGATTATTGAGTATATTTTGCAAAACTAGGTGCACGTTTTTGATATTAAGCCCCAATGAATTATTGGGGACTTTATCCTAGCAGTAAACACAGATAATCAAATAGGGTGAAATGTTAAACAAAAAAATTGCATTATTAATATTTTTTGTGTAAAATAGCGGGGAAATGAAAACTCTTAAAGAGGGCGACATAAGGAATAATAATCGAGCAACGGCTATCAAGGCTATTCTGCTTTTTTCTATTTTTTTATTTAGTTTTTATGGAAGTTCTTTTGCTTTTAATAAAGGGCTCGTCCCCCTATGGGAGCCGCAAGGCAAACTGATAAATAATTCACAGGGTGCAGTAGCCCGACAAAATCCAAAATTGGCTAGCGATGGGAAAGATGGCGTTATAGCTGTGTGGGAAGATAAAAGATTAGGCGGAATTGATTTATATGCGCAAAAATTTGATAAAGAGGGAAATATTAAATGGGGGAAAGATGGAATTGTTGTTTGCAAAGCTTTTGGCGGTCAAAAGTTTCCTGTCATTGTTGGAGATAAAATGGGAGGAGCTATCGTGGCTTGGCAGGATTATAGAGATAAAGTTGCGACCATTTTTGCCCAAAAAATTAACAATTTGGGGAAGCCTGTATGGAGCAATGATGGCATAAAAATCGCTGAAATTTTTTCAGAACAAATCGGATTAAAATGTGCACTGGATGAAACTGGCGAAGGGTTTTTTGTTTGGCATGATTTTAATCCCGATGACATGATATTAAATGCTTATATCCAAAAGATAAATAAACAAGGCGAGCCTCTATTTGGGAATCAGGGAAAACTTGTTGAAAATGTATATGGCAAAAAAACGGCTTTGTTTCTTGGAAAATTTTTAACTGTTAAAATTGATGGGCAAAGCCAATTTAATTCGTTGGAAAATCGGTCATTTGCAGTTGCTCCGGATGGTGCTATTTTTGTAGCTTGGCAAGAAAAGCGCTTGGGCAATTATGATGTTTTTATACAAAAAATAGGCAAAAACGGCAATAAGCAATTTGCTAAAAACGGTAAAAAAGTGAATTCTTCCATTGGCAGTGTTGTTCAAAAAAATGTTAAAGCAATTAAAACCGGTTCAGGAGAAGCGATAATTGTTTTTGAAGATGAAAGATCGGGGTATCCAAATATTTATGCACAGAAAATTTCCCAAGATGGGACTTTGTTGTGGGGAATAGATGGGATACCTTTGGCAAAAGGGGTTTTTGCCCAAGAATCTCCCAAAATAGCAGGGGATGGTCAAAATGGGGCGATTATAGCGTGGTTAGACAGAAGAAACCCCCTTTGCACCAAGGTTTATTTGCAAAAAATAAATTCTGACGGCAAAATTTTATGGGGCGAAAAAGGGATTTCATTGACAGCTTCTTTGTTTCCTCAAAAAGATTTTTCAATAGTTGTAGATAAAGCAGGAGACGCTATTATTGGGTGGGCTGAAACTCGGGACGCAAAAACGTTGGAAGATATATATGCAAACAAAATATCACATGACGGGAAATTAATGTGGGGGGGGGATGGTCTGCCTGTTTGTACGGCAGATTTTTCTCAAGTACAGCCTAATCTGTCCGAAGATAATGGAGGCGCTTACATTGTCTGGTCTGACAGCAGATATGGAGATCGTAATAGCGATATATATTCTCAAAAAATTGACAGCAAAGGGCATCTGCTTTGGAGAAAAAATGGAGAACTTGTATGTACGGCTCCAAATATCCAAAGGTCTCCTGCTGTGGCAAAAGATGATGAAGGAAATGCTTTTATAGCTTGGGAAGATAAAGGCTCCGGGAACTTTGATATATACGCCCAAAAAATAAACAAAAAAGGGCAAATTCTTTGGAGTCCGGACGGAAAGCCTGTTTGCCAAATGACAGGAGACCAAAGAAATCCAATTGTTACTTCGACCGGATTTGTTTTTTGGGAAGATATTCGGTTGGGGAATTGGGATATTTATTATCAAAAAATTACAGAGAAGGGTGATATGCTTTTTGCGAAAGAAGGAATTCCTCTTGCGTATTTGCCTTTTGCGGAATATAGCGCTCAAGTGGTTGAGAATGAAGATAAAAATTTATTTATAGCGTGGGCAGATCATACTGGGGAGCTTTATTTCCAAAAATTAACCATTGAGGGCAAACCTGCATTTGCAAATTCAGGATTTAGAATTAATGCTTTTAGTAAAGCGGTTTATCCTCAAATTTCTCTTTCTAAAGACGATAATTTTTATGTTTTTTGGGGTGGAGAGGACAAAAAGGGAGATAAAGCTATTTATGGCCAAGAATTTAAGTAGAATCATCCTCCTTCAAATTAAAACCTTGCGCCCAAAACAATGGATAAAAAACTTTTTTTTGTTTGCCGGGGTGATATTCTCTCAAAATATTTTTAATTTACAATTATTTCTGAAAACTTTTTTTGCTTTTGTCCTGTTTTGTTTAATATCAAGCAGTATTTATATACTCAATGATATTGTTGACAAAAACAAAGATAAGGCGCATGAGGAAAAGAAATCAAGGCCTATTGCCTCCGGCGAATTAAAAATTATTCATGCTTTATTGGTTTTTTTCCCCTTTGTTTTATTTTCAATCTTTTTTTCTTTTTATTTAAATACAGGATTTGGCGTTTTAGTGGTGCTCTATTTTTTGTTGGGAGTAATTTATTCTCTTTATCTTAAGAATTTAGTCATTATTGATTCTCTTTCTATTGCGGGGTTCTTTCTTTTAAGGGTTATTGCGGGAGCTGTTGTTGTAAATGTCGCGATGTCTTCATGGTTTTTGCTTTGTGCTACATTCCTTTCGTTGTTTATAGCTTTTCATAAAAGAAGGAATGAAATTGTTTTGTTAAATAACGAGGCTTCGGCGCATAGAAAAGTTTTAGATAAATACTCTTTGGGGTTTTTGGATCAAATGATAGCAGTTGTTACCGCTTTAACTATTATGTCATATTCTTTATATACAATGTCGCCTGAAACAGTTGAAAAATTTGGGACGACAAACTTGATTTTTACAATACCGTTTGTTTTATATGGTCTGTTCAGGTATCTTTACCTTGTTCATCAAGAAAAAAAAGGGGGTAGCCCTACAGATCTTGTTGTTGGCGATTGCGGTCTTTTTGTGAATATTGTTTTGTGGGTAGTTTTGGTTTTTATTATACTTTATGTGAGGAGGCAGTTATGAGGTTTTTTGTTACGGGTGGAGCAGGTTTTTTGGGTTATCATCTGGTAGACAAGCTTGCATCAAGCGGGCATAAAGTTGTTTTATTGGATATTGCTCCATTTAATAAAGAAGAATATCCAAGCGGAGTTGAATTTTTAAATGGCGATGTGAGGGATGCAAGCTTTTTGGAAAAAGCAATGCATGGGATTGATGTTGTAATTCATGCCGCCGCGGCTTTGCCTTTGTGGAAATCAAAAGATATTTTTGAAATAAATGTTAACGGGACTGAAAATGTTTTATTGTCCGCGGTCAAAAATAAAATTGCCAGAGTGATATTTATTTCATCTACGGCGGTTTATGGGGTTCCAAAAAAACATCCTCTATACGAAGATGACATGGTTGTAGGCGTTGGTCCATATGGAAAAAGCAAAATTCAAGCCGAAGCTCTTTTGAGGTCTTTTAGGGAGAAAGGGATTTGCGCTTCCATAATTCGCCCAAAAACTTTTATAGGGACGGGCAGGCTTGGAGTTTTTCAGATTCTTTACGATTGGGTCGAGAGCGGAAAAAAAATCCCCATAATCGGAAATGGTAAAAACAGATATCAGCTTTTAGAGGTTTCCGATCTAGTAGAGGCAATTTATTTGGCATCTACAGTTAAGCCTGATTGCGCAAACCATACTTTTAACATAGGGGCGGAAAAGTTTGGGACTGTTTTAGAAGATGTAGGGAGTTTATGCGATTTTGCCAAGACAGGCTCTGCAGTCTTAAAAACCCCCGCATGGCTTGTAAAACCGTTACTAATGCTGCTTGAAGCCTGCAAGCTTTCACCTCTTTATAAGTGGGTTTATGGTACGGCTGACACCGATTCTTTTGTTTCAATTGACAAAACAAAAGAACTTTTAAAGTGGGCTCCTAAATATAGCAATAGCGACGCGCTTATTAGGTCTTACAAATGGTATCTTGAACACAAAGGAGAAATTGTTGCGGGGACGGGCATTACTCACAGAATTGCTTGGAATCAAGGGATTTTGAGGTTTTTTAAAAAATTCTTATAAGAGGGAGTTCTTTTGTTGTTAAAATCAATTCTAGTCAAATCGGATAAAAAAGATATTTTCATTGTTTTTCTTTTATTTTTTATTTCATTTGCGGCTTACATAAAAACTCTTTGCCCGACCATTTATCCGGGCGATAGCGGCGAATTAGTTGCTGCTGTCCATGTATTAGGGATACCTCATCCGACAGGATATCCGTTATACTGCCTTTTAGGCAAACTGTTTACAATTTTGATCCCATTTGGCAGTATTGCGTACAAGGTTAACATAATGTCAGCTTTTTTTTCGTCATTAACGGTAAGCATTGTTTATTTGATAGTAAAAAGATTTGTAAGTTTTAAGAGTGTGGCTTTTGCCTCTGCCCTGCTTTTGGCTTTTTCTGCCGCATTTTGGTCGCAGGCTGTTATTGCCGAAGTATATGCTTTAAACAGTTTTTTTGTTGCCCTTTTAATCCTGATTGCCTTAATTTACGAACAAAATAGAAATGTTAATTATTTTTATTTTTTAATATTTGCTTATGGACTCGCGCTTACCAACCATTTAACGATTATCCTTTTAGCCCCTGCCATACTTTGTTTAATAAAACCCGCCAAAAAAGAGGAATGGCATTTTTCTCTTCTTAAAGCTTTTTTCCCATTATTTTTATTTGTTTTGGGATTAAGCCTTTATTTGTACCTTCCAATTCGCTCTATGGCGAATCCGCAGATAGACTGGGGAAATCCAGAGAATTTAAACAATTTTATCTATCATATAACAGCTGGGCAATATCAAAATAGGCTTTTTTCTCTGTCTTTTGCAAGCGTGGCGGGCAATTTTTTGTATTTTTTTGCACAAATTTCTCAACAGTGGCCAATTTGGCTTATTTGGCTTCCTTTGATAGGTGTTGTTAGTCTTTTTAAAAAAAGGGATAAATTTTTATTTTTTTCTTTAATTGCCACAAGCATCCTTTTATTGTTTAGTATAAATTATAATATTTCAGATATTGAAGTTTATTATATCCCTTCTTATATTTTGATCACGGTATTTATTGGGGTCGGAATTTCATCTGTTTTAGAGCTGTTTAAAAATAAAACTTCTTCTACAAAAGCATTTTATGTTTTGTGTGGAGTATTTTTTTTGTTGCCTTTGGTTGTTTTTGCGGCAAACTATCGTTTAAATAATAACAGCGGCAACGAGATTGCTTACAAATATGCGACTGACATACTAAAAACATTGGACAAAAACGCTATTTTATTCGCGCAAGGCGATAATGTTGTTTTTCCTTTGTCATATTTGCAAATAGTTGAAAAACAACGATTGGATGTGTTGATAATAGATGAAAACATTAACCCCATAAACTTTTCACTTTTTGAAAAAGAGCGGAATCAGAAAAGAATAGAATTCATAAAAAAAACAGTGGCAGGAAAGAATCGGCCTGTTTATTTTTCTTCAAATGAGAATCTTTATGATTATAATATTTATGATTATTTTTTGAAATCAAAAGGACTGCTTTGCAAGGTTGTTTCGATTGAAGCAGGAGCTCCTTTTGGAAATTATCATAAATTTTATAAATTAGATGGTTTACCAAAAGACTATTCTCATCTGGACAAAAAAACAAGAGAGATATTGGCTTCTTATTATTTTCATGAAGGTGAAAATCTTAGGAAAGGTGATTTTTTGCCAGCTTTTAAGGTGTATTTTAAATCAGGGGAAATTGGCGACGATATCTCTTCTATGCATAATAACATTGGTTTAGCTTATGCAAAAAGAGGATGGCAGGAGCTTGCGTTGAAAGAATTTGAAAAAGCCATTAAACTTGACGATGGATTTGTGTCTGCCCATTACAATTTAGGGAATATTTACTTTATGCAAGATAGGCTTACAAACGCCCAAAAAGAACTTGAGCGAGCTATAGGGAGAGACAAGGATTTTGCGCTGGCTTACAACAGCTTGGGGATGGTTTATTTAAATCAAGGATTGTGGGATAACGCTGAAGAGATGTTTGCGCAATCAATCAAGGTTAATCCTTTGCTTATTGTCGGATATAATAATTTAGGTCATATAAATTGGCTGAAAAAAAACTATATTCAAGCAAAGCTTTATTACCAAAAAGCTTTGGAGATAGATTGTGAAAATAAAAACGCTGAATATGGCATAGCGGAAGCGGATAGGATGTTAAAAAAGTGAAAAAAAACAACTTAATTGAATATGCATTGGCAATATTTGTTTTTCTTGTTGCTTTTGGCGTTTATTTTAAAACAGTTTGTCCTACTGTTTATATAGGAGACAGTGGTGAGTTAACAGCCGCCGCTTACACATTGGGGATTTCTCATCCTACAGGATACCCGCTGTTTTGTCTTCTTGGCAAACTGTTTACTATTATTATTCCTTTTGGCGAAATAGCCTTTAGGGTAAATTTGGCTTCCTCGTTTGCCGCCGCCGTTGCTGTTTTATTCGTTTATTTTTCCATGAGAATTCTGCAAAAATCAAAACTTATCGCTATTTGCGCCTCTTTTATTTTTGCCTTTTCTTCCACTTTATGGTCACAGGCGGTAATTGCGGAAGTTTACGCTTTAAACGCGATGTTTTTTGCGATTGTCATCTTTATTTTATTAAAATGGGACAAGGAAAAGGATGTAAAGTTGCTATATTGGCTCTCTTTTGTTTGTGGTGCAGGACTGACGCATCATAGGTCTTTCTTGTTCTTATTTCCCGCGATTATTTGGATAATTGTAATAGCTTCGCCAAAAGACATTTTAAAATTAAAATCAAGAAATCTGCTGTTCGCGTTTTTTTTATTTCTTTTAGGGTTGAGTTTTTATTTGTATATTCCTATTCGAATGCTTGCAAAGCCGGAAATAAACTGGAGGAATGTTTCTGACTTGTCGGGGATTATTTATCATTTAACCGGTGCGCAGTACAAAACTCGGATGTTTGTTTTTGGGCTTAAGGATTTGTTTTTTAATTTTATTTTGTATGCTAAGCTGTTGTCACAACAATTTGCTCCTGGATTTTTCATTTTTGTTTTGCTCGGCATTTTTGCTTCTTTTAGAAGAAGCAAAAAAATATTTATTTTTTTGCTTCTTGTTTTTGCTTTTAATGTATTAATTGCTTTAAATTATAACATTCCAGATATCGAAGTTTACTATATACCCTCTTACATGATTGCGGTTGTTTGGATTGGCTATGCGTTGAGTTTTTTGTTGTCAAAGATTATAAGCCTGAAAATAAATAAGTACATTGTATATCTGTTTATTGCTTTTTCTTTTTTGGCGCCGCTTTCTAATAATTATTCCACTTCTGATAGAAGCAATTGTTTTGTGGGATATGATCTTGGATTGAATATGCTGAAGCAACTTAAAAAAAATTCTGTTTTTATTCCGGCAGGAGATCCGTTCGTTTTTATTCCCATTTATTTTCGCACAGTCTTAAAGATTCGTCCCGATGTTTCTATTTTTGATGAAAACGGCAATTTGGTGCTACTTGTTCCCTCTCTTGTAAAAGAGCAGAATCTTTTTGCGCTTGCCGACAATCCAAGCATGTCAAAAGAATTAAGACGGCAATTGATCTTGTATTCTGATAAAGATCTATACAGCGTAGGAGATAATAGCGATGAGAATCTTTTAGGGACTATCTTTGAGCCTCAAGGCTTGATTTTTAAAATTACAAAAAAGACAAAGTCCACTCTTGCTCCAAAAGATTATTGGTATGATTATAATATACGGGGAATAGACAATATAGATTTATTGAAAGAGAAAGAGATTAGAATGGTTTTTGCCAGTTATTATTTTGCCCGTTTTAAGTATTTTCAGGCTATAAAGGATAAAAAAAATGCTAAAAAAATGTGCGAACAATTAGATGCTATGAGTTTTGATGTTGGGTTTATTCAAAGTACTTTAGCTGGTTTTTTTGCAGGAGAAGGGTTGACTAAAGAGGCATTAGAAAAACATACAAAAGCGTGTTCTCTTGATCCTTTCAATTCATATGTCCATTTTAATTTTGGAGTATGGTATTCAAATAATGGAAAATACAAAGAGGCGATTAAAGAATATGATAAAGCTATTCGATTTAAACCCGATTTCATATCAGCGTTTGTTAATAGAGGAATTTCTTATGCGGGGATAGGGGAAAATAATAAAGCAATTTATGACTATAAAACAGCATTGAGCTTTGATCCAAACAATATAGGAGCGCTAAATAATTTGGGCATTGCTTATTCTTTTAAAGGATTGGACGATGATGCGTTAAAACAATATCAAAAAGCATTGGAGATAAATAACGCCAATTATTTTTCCCGATATAATACAGCGTTGATTTATTTGCAGAGAGGAAAAATGAAAGAAGCGATTGCCGAACTGAAAAAAGCAATTTTTTATGTTCCAAACGAGGAGAAAACTTTTAATGCGTTGGGAACGGCATATCTTAGCAAAGGCGACAAAAAAGAGGCAGAAAAAAACTTTAAGAAGGCATTGCTTATAGCTCCAAAATCTGCCGGAGCTCATTACAACTTGGGATTTTTATATGAGAAATGGGGGAAACTCCATTTTGCGGAAAAAGAGTATAAAAAAACTATAAAATTAAATCCGAAATTTACTGAGCCATACAAAAGTTTGGGCTTTATGTATTTGAGCAATAAAAAAGACAAACCAAAAAGCGCTTATTATTTAAAGAAATATTTAGAATTAGATCCTTTTAATGATAAAGTTGAATGGATCAGGGATATCCTTCTTTCTCTTAATGTTAAAACATCGCCAGAAGCTTATGCCGCGCTTCAAAAGTTTGAAATTAAACATAAAGAATTGCCTATGGTTAAGAAGTTGCAAGAGGCGATTTTAAAATATCCTTATAATGCTTACGCCTATAAAGCTTTAGGAGATATTTATATGGGAAACAAAGAAAATCAAGATGCGGAATCTGCCTACAAAATGGCAATTATTATAAAGCCTGATTATTCTGAAGCTAATTGTAAATTGGGATTTCTTTATCAACAGCAGGGACGATACAATCTTGCTGTTTTGTATTATAAAAGAGCATTAAGAGATAAGCCCAATAATGTTTTTGCCTTGGCAAATTTGGGCGCTATATTAGGAGAGCAGGGAAAACATGATGAAGCACTAAAGTGGTTTGAAAATGTTTTAACAATAAATTCACTGCATTTTGAGAGTTTGAAAAATATTGGCGTTGCTTATTATGGCAAGGGTGAATATCACAAAGCTGTTGAAAGCTTTGAAAAGGCAATTAATTGTGGTCCTTACGAAATAGATGTTCATGTTAAGCTTGGCGCAGCTTTGTTTGAGCTTAAGCAATATGAACGAGCTGTCCGCGAATTTGAAGATGTGTTGAAAAAGATTCCCAAAAACACTGATATTCGCGCGCAATTTGCTTTGGTATTATATATTAAAGGCGACTATCCAAAAGCCTTGAAAGAGGTTAGGGCGGTTATTAAGCAAAAACCATGGGATGAAGTGGCCAGACAAATAGAAAAAGATGTTTTATTGAAATTATCTCAACCAAACAAAACGAACCAGATAAAAAACAAAGGCAAATAAAGGTATGGCAGATTAGTCTTTGATTAAGAGTCCTTTTTGAGCCAAAATATTCCCGTCTGTCGTTTTAACCTGTACCTTCCAAGTCCCTGCCTGCTTTTCTCCTATCCCCACATAACTCCAAATATTACCCGGTTGTTTGAGTAATAAAAGCTTGATATCAGCATGAACTTCGCCGTTTGGAGCAATCCAAACATGTCTAATTGTTATGGGGACAGAAGGAGAGTCGCTTTTTGTATAGCAATAAACCATGCGCCCTTCGCTTTTTGATATGGAGGAGAGATTATCTGTTGGCAAATGAGAATCGCTTAACTTATTGGTAAAGATTATTTCTTCAATTTTTATCGGTGAGTTGTTTGTTTCTGTGTTGGGCTTTTTTTCTTCTTTGATTTTTTGCGATATGACTTGAGAACTATTTTCTATTTTGGTTTCTTTTATTTCTTGTTTTGGCTTTTCTTTTTCTGTCGGAACCATAGAAAAAGCAAAAAATAGAATTACTATCACGGCTCCATACAAAATAAAATAGGGCCATTTCGGTTCAGGCCTCTTAGTATATCCGATAAAATCAGACATTTCCTTATTATTATAGCAAAAATTTGCGTTTTCTGGTAATCTTTAAGTTGATGTTGCAAGTAAAAACTCTCTCTACATTGTTCTATAAAGACGATTCTATTATAAAAGCGGTAGATGATTTCTCTTTTTATATTGAAAAAGGAGAAACTCTTGGTCTTTTGGGGGAGTCGGGCTCTGGCAAATCGACAGTTGCTCTTTCGATTTTAAGGCTTATTTCAAAGCCAGGGAAGATCGTTTCAGGGGCAATTGAACTTGATGGTCAGGATATTTTAAAGTTGTCCGATAAAGAGATTATAAACATTCGCGGGGCTAAGCTATCAATGATATTTCAAGACCCGTTTTCTTCCCTTAACCCTGTATTTACAATAGGAGATCAAATAGCTGAAACAATCTCTCTGCATCAGAAATTATCTAAAAAAGAATCTTGGAGAAAGGCAAAAGAAATGCTTCAAAAGGTGCAAATTGACCCTGATCGGATAAGAAATTATCCCCATCAGTTTTCGGGAGGAATGCGCCAGCGGGTTATGATTGCAATGGCTCTTTCCTGTCAGCCTGAATTTTTAATTGCCGATGAACCTACAACTGCGCTTGATGTTACTATTCAGGAGGGAGTTTTGAAATTGATCAAAGACCTTCAGCGGGAACTCGGGTTTGGGATGATTTTCATAACGCATAATTTTAGAATTGCGAAAAAAGTTTGTGATCGATTTTGTGTAATGCAGAAAGGGAAACTTGTGGAAGAGGGGAGTCAAGTTTTCAATAAACCTCAAAAGCCGTATACCAAAAAACTTGTGGATTGCATGAATTTACTTTATGCTTAAAATTAAAAATATCAATAAAAATTTTGGCAGATTAGAAGTATTAAAAGGCATTTCTTTTGAAATAAAAAGAGGGGAGAGTTTGGGGCTTCTTGGGGAATCGGGGGCAGGAAAATCGACACTGGCAAGGATTATTTTGGGGCTTATTCCAAAAGATTCCGGCGATATTTTTTTAAATGGCCAACCTGTTGATTATTCAATCCGTGACATTAGAAAAATTTTTCAAATAATATTCCAAGACCCTTATACATCGCTCAACCCTAAAATTAAGATTGGAGAAGCGATAGGAGAGCCGATTCTAATACATAAAATCCTGCCAAAAAATAAAATCAGACAAAAAGTTGAGGAGCTTTTATCTTTGGTTAGGCTTTCAAAGGAGCATTATAATCGGTATCCTCATGAATTATCCGGAGGAGAGAGGCAAAGGGTTGGAATTGCAAGAGCCTTGTCAGTTGGTCCAAGTTTTTTGATATTAGATGAACCTGTTTCATCGCTTGATTTAAGCGTTCAGATTGAGCTTTTAGATTTGCTTAAGAGGTTAAAAGATGAGCTAGGATTAACTTATCTTCTCATTGCTCATGATTTGGCAGTTATAAAATATATTTGTGATAGAGTAATTGTTATAGAAAAAGGGGAAATTGTTGAGGATGATAAAGTTGACAAAGTCTTGACTAGTCCATCAGATGCTTATACAAAGAAACTGATTGAAGCTGGTTTGGGTTGATTTTTTACAAAACAAACGGATGTGTCGCGGAAAATATTATTCCATTTGCTGAAGGTGTGCCGTCTCCAATTCTTATTGACTGATAGCCAATAGAAAGCTCTGTCTTTCCTCCAAATCCAAAATCTGCGAGAATTCCTCCGTAAACCTGCCCGCCTAAATTACCTGATTTTCCATCTCTTCCTGCTAAATTGTAATTTAATCCAAACCCAATAAACGGATCCATCCCGGAGAAAGAACCTTCTTTTAAATATATAACCGCATCGGCATACAACGGAATTGCGTTTATAGGCTGGTCATCTGTTCCGTTTCCCATTAAATACCCCACCCCTATTTTGTATTCAACAGCATCTTCTGCCAAGCCTATTTTTGATCCTATGAGCCATGGGTCAGCAAAAATAAAGTCTCCTCTAGCTGACAAAGCTCCGAGAAGCCCCTGCTGTCCTTTTAAATTAAATAAATATGATCCGCCGTATGCAGCGTTTAGCCCTAAACCTAAAAGCCCTTTTGTTGTTTCTGCTTTAACTTTGTATTCTTCAGTTGGAGGTTCGGGGGGCGCAGATAGTTCGGGAAGAATTCCTTCTTCGCTTGAGGTCTCAGGCGGTTCAATAGGAGCTATTTCAGGTTGGATAACTTTTTTAATTGTTTTTTTGACTATCTTGCTTTGGGCGAAAGTCAGATTGCTTGTGAAAAATATGAAGGTTAAAACCAGAATTAAAACGGTACAAACTTTATTTATTTTACTCATGGCAATAAAACTGACTCCTTTTTATCCATTTGATATAATGGCTTTACAGTTGTAAGAATATCAAAAATCTTGAAATTGTCAATAACCACGAGTAGTAAGCCAATTTATTATATGATCTGCTATTTTTTCCGGATGTGTCAACATGCTGTCATGCGGAGCTCCCGGGATAATTTCATTTGAAACAAGCGACCCTAACTTTGTCAGCAAATGGCCAACATCTTTTCCTGCTTTCATGGGAATTAAGCGGTCTTCTTCTCCCATCATATTTAGTACAGGAAGGGCTTGAATGTTAACTTTAAAATTAAAAGCAAGCGGAGGGATTAATCTAAATGGAGTAACAGACATTAGAAGATTAAGCCCCGAAAAAAAAGATTCTTTTTGATATCCTTCATAAAAATATTCAAGGTCTCTTTTTGTAAAACCATCATAAAATTCCCCGTTAAAAAAAGCGTGAAAGGCTCCTTTTCTGGAAAAACCAAATGGATAGTGGGAAACAAGTTTGTCAATATTTGAGCCAAAACATCTTATCACAGGACGAGTAAGCCTTAACGGTGTTTCAATGTTTAATGTTGTGCTTAATAATATTGCGCCTTTTACATTGGCCGGCAAAAATTGATCTAAAATAGTTATTCCTCTTAAAGAAGTGCAGCCTCCCATGCTGTGTCCAAAAGCAAAAACAGCTTTATCTTGGAACAATCGTGCGAGTTCGATTAGTTTTTTTCCATTATTGATGGAATAATCTTCTATGCCGAATTTTGTAAATTCTTTTCTTCTTAAAGGGGTAGATCCATGATGTCCTGGCAGCGAATGGCATACGCAGGTTATTCCTCTTTTGGCCAACAACATGGCTAGCTTATGAAAATGTACGGGAGAATGTCCCATCCCGTGTGTTATAAGGACAACAATCTTTTTATCATTGTCAGGAGATGGAACATAAAATAAGGCATTGGAACCGTCTGTTTCCAGTCTTTTTTCTTGAATGGTTATTTTTTCTGTTGTAACCAGCTTGGAAGCGCTAAGATTTAAAGAGGATAAATGACGGGTTATGTCAGTACGAGTTAATATGAAATCACGGAGAGAAGTTTGATTTTTTGGGAATTCCTTGGTTTTTATTCTTGGCAATTTGCCAAGTTCAATTAGTTGGACAATATGGCGAGCGCTTAATGCTCCTGAGAAAAAAGTTGTTAAGCTCATTTTTGTTTTGTCCTTTTTTGTTCAATTAAAAAATCTAAAAATCCTACTGTGAAAGTTGCTGCTTCTTTGGGTTTTGTAACAGCATATTCATGTCCCCCTTCTACTGTTTTGAGAAAACAAGGTTGTTGTTTTTTGTCGCAAAAACTTATTATATCTCCGCCTGTTCCTGCTGAAACCACATTGTCTTGATCTGCTTCAAAAACATATACCAATTTACCAAAGAACCCTTCAGATCTTTTGTATTTGAGCACTGCCCCAATACAGCCAATCACAACATTTAAAGGTTCTGACTGTAAATTGAACCCCACAGGAGGAAGCCCCCCATTAAAAAACATATTTGAAATTTGTCTATCTGTTGCCTTTACTTCTTTTGATGGAAGTTTTGGTATTTGAGAGACAAAGAAACCTGCCATTATTGCCCCCGCCCTAAATTTGGGGCCTGCCGGTTGTTGTAATAGTACCCCTGCTATATTAGTATCAAAAAGATCCGTATTGTTTTTATGTAAATCGGCGAGTGCTTCTTTGGCGACTAAGCTTCCCATGCTGTGAGCAACTATTACCCATTTACGCGTTGGATCTGATCTTATTATTTCCGCGATATTTTCTGCTGTTGCCGTTGCGTAATCATATAAAGAAATATCTTTAAAAGCTTTTTTTGAAATCTTTGGTGCCCCTTCATGCCCAGGATAGGGGATTGCAACTACCTTTGCTCCATCTTCAGCAATTGAGGTGAAATAGTCGTTATAGTTGCGTACGTTATGCCAAGCCCCCCCTAAAAAAATTATTCCGTAATTGGGATATGTATCATTTTGCGGAGAATAAGTTGTTATTGAATAGTTATAGGAATTATTATTTGTTTCAACCTTTATATTCCCATTTGCGGGTGCAGTTAAGTTGTTTTTTTTATCTTCGGTCGGAGCAACATAAAAAAATCTGTTTGTAACTGATAAATTGTCCATATTTTATTTTATCGTGAGCTTTTGCAGGTAATTTCATTTTTTATTATAAGAGCTTCTAAAATAGATCTAAAGATTTTCAATATTATGAATGAGGTGGTTCATCCTTATAACATATTTACAGGATCAACATCTACCGAAACGCGCATATCTACTGGTATAATTATTTTAACTAAAGATTCTTTTACTGCAGTTTGCAAGGTAGCAATATTTTTTCCCTTAAGCAATATCTGCCATCTAAAATTGCCACGGATTTTTTCTATTGTTGCTTTTGCCGGACCGAGAATTTTACAATCTGCTGACAAAGTGAGTCTTTTTTCTAAAAATGTTTTTATATCACTAGAAATTTTTATGATTTTTTCTTCTTCTTTCCCTTGAATAATTATATTTATCAAACTTGCAAAAGGAGGATAGGATAGAGACTCTCTTATTTGAATCTCTTCTTCATAAAAGCTTTTATAGTCACAAGCCGCGGCATATTTTATAGCATAATGGTCGGGGTTTAATGTTTGAATTATAACTCTTCCTGGCAGGTTGTGTCTTCCTGCCCGCCCTGCGACCTGTGTCAATTGTTGAAAAGTTCTTTCCGAAGATCTAAAGTCAGGAATATACAGCATTGAATCGGCAGAGACTACCCCGACCAGTGTTACCTCTGCCAAATCAAGCCCCTTTGTCACCATTTGTGTGCCAATCAGGACATTTGCCTCTCCATGTGTAAACGCGGCAAATAACTTTTCATGCGATCCTTTTTTTGTAACGGAGTCTTTGTCAATTCTAATGATTTTAGCCTTGTGAAAAATTTCACCAACCTCCTCTTCAATCCTTTGTGTCCCACTTCCCAAAAATGCCAGAGAGGTGCTTTGGCAGTTTGGGCAGATAATATTTATTCCGGCAGTAAAACCACAATAGCTGCAAATCAGTTTATTATCTTTAAAATGATAAGTAAGTGAGGTCGCGCAGTTTGGACACTTCACAGTATTTCCGCACTTCCTGCATGTTTGAAAAGTAAAAAAGCCTCTCCTGTTTATAAAAAGGATGATTTTTTCGTTTTTTTCCAGGGTTTCTTTTATTGCTTGTCTTAGTAATGGAGACAAAAGCTTTCTTTTTTCATTTTTCATGTCAACTATTTCTATGTAGGAAGGTCGGGGCTCAAAATGTAGCTCTACGAGTTTTATCTTTCCTGTTTTTGCTTTATAGTAAGTCTCAACGGAAGGGGCCGCCGATCCAAAAATTGCAACAACCCCAAACTTTTCCGACATATATTCTGCCGCTTTCCTTGCGTCATATCGTGGATTTTGCTCCTGCTTGTATGCAGGTTCTTGTTCTTCATCCAATATTAAAACTTTCAGATTTTTTACCGGTGCAAAAAGGGCTACGCGGGTTCCCAAAACTATTTTTGATTCTCCTGTTGAGATTTTTCTCCATTCTTCAAAATACTCCTTATCTTTTAGTCCGCTGTGGAGTTCCGAAATTAAACTCCCAAATCTTTCCTTAAATCTTTTAACTATTTGTGATGTTAACCCGATTTCAGGGACTAATATGATTGCCCCTTTATTTCTCGCAATTGCCTCTTCTACGACTTTTAAATAAACTTCTGTCTTGCCGGAACCTGCAATTCCATGGAGCAGAAACCGATCTCCGTTTTGTTGATCTAATGACGGGAGAATCTGGTTGAGGGCATTTTGTTGGTGGGTGGTCGATATTGGGGCGCAAAAGGTTACTTCCCCCGTGGGGACGCGATTAATCGCGTCCCTCCCATCCCTCCCATCCACCGCAAACCTTTTTCTGCCTTCTTTTTTCTTGATGCTGGGAGGAAGCAGGGCTCTAAATGCGGACATAAAGAAACATTGGTAATATTCTGACATCCATTTTACTAATTTCAACCCTTGACTTGTAAATACTGGGTCTTTTGAAATGATTTGCAAAATGGGCTTTGTCTTTTCAACTTCGCTTATTTGTGAAAAACCGACAACATATCCAACCCTTTTGCTGTTGCCAAAGGGAACCAAAACCTGATGGCCGATCGATAAAATTGCTTTTAACTCTTCGGGAATTTCATAATGGAATATCTTATTAAGCTTAGGCGGCGCTTTTGCGAGGATAATTTGAGCAAACATGATTTTAGTATAACATATTCATTTAATCAGGAAATAAAGATTCTATCAAGTATCCTATGTGCCAAATCCTCTTTTTTAGCCTTGCAAAAATGTTCAATCCTGTCATTTTTGTCAACAATGCTTATTTCTGAATAATCGTCTCCAAATGCAGAAGGCTCATTTGCTACAATCATGTCAAGATTCTTCTTTATGAGCTTTTCTTTCGCGTTTTCTATTAAATTATCGCTTTCTAAAGCAAAACCGACTAGATATGTCCCATTTTTGCTCTTGCCAAGCTCTTCTAAAATATCTTTTGTCTTTTTAAGGTCAAGGGAAAATTCATCTTCATCCTTTTTTAATTTTTGAAAAAATTGTATCTTTGGCTGGTAATCAGCAACCGCTGCTGCCATTATAATTACATTGTTGTCATGCCTATGCTTCATTACCTCTTCATACATTGCCTGGCTTGAATCCGCATAGATTAAAGTCGTATTCAGCGGAGCTGTTTGGTTTGAATTTGCGGATATCAGGACAACCTGCGCTCCTCGATCTGCAGCTGCCTTTGCTATGGCATAACCCATTTTTCCTGAAGATCTGTTGCCTATAAATCTTACAGGATCAATTGATTCCTGTGTTCCGCCAGCTGTTACCAAAATCTTTTTACCCACAAGATCCTTTTTATCGTCTTTTTGTTTTTCTTTTTTAGTTAAAAATTCAACCGCTCTTTCCACGATCGTTTTTGGTTCAGACATCCTTCCTGATCCTTCATCTCCACAAGCAAGAAGCCCGACTTCTGGTTCGCAAAAGTTAAATCCGACAGTTTTTAATTTTGAACAATTCTCTTCTACAATCGGATTCTCCCACATCTTTGTATTCATTGCGGGGGCTATTATTTTGGGGCAGACAGAGGACATAATTATTGTTGTCAAAGCGTCATCAGCCATTCCTTGAGCCAATTTGCCTATAATATTTGCTGTTGCCGGAGCAACTATTATCAAGTCAGCCTTTTGGGAAAGTGAAATATGAGGAACCGCTGAATTAGCGAGCTCTTCGCCAAACAAAGTTGTAATTACGGGATTTTTTGAAATAGTCCTGAAAGTAAGAGGAGAAACAAATTCCTTTGCCGCGTTTGTCATTACAACCCATACATTCGCACCCAGCTTGTTTAATCTGGAAACTATATCTGCTGTTTTATAGGCTGATATTCCGCCGGTTACGCCGACGATGACAGTCTTTCCTTTAAGCACGGGAGTAAAACCTTCTTATTTTTTCTTTTCTTTGTGTTCTTTTGTTGCAGACTTTTTGCCTGTTTTTGCCAACCTTGAAACAACTGCCGGCTCTTCTTCTGTTACAACTTTAACTTCTACAGGTTTTTTTGATTCAGCTGTAACAAATTTTATGCGAATTTTGCCGCGAGCGATTTCTTTTATTGCAGTGATTATAGGGTTTGTAGGATCAAAATCATTGACGTATGGAAGAGACCCTTCTGTTATCTGTTTTGCCCTTCCTGCTACCGCGTTGCTTAATAAAAATTTGTTTTTTGCCTGCTTTAATAACATATCTACAGTTTCTTTAGTTTCTTTTGTCAATTTAATAACACCCTCTTTTTTATTTAAAATTCACTCACTCAAAACTCTACTTTCAACTTTCTAATTAGTTGAGCAATGCCTTTTCTTTCTCAACATTAATTATAGCCCTAATCTTCTGAGCCGCGGAATCGACCTTGTCATTAACTACAATGTAGTCATATTTTTCCATTACCTGCAATTCTGCTATTGCCGCGCGCAGGCGGTAATTAACAGCTTCTACCTTTTCGGTCTTTCTTCGCTTTAATCTGAAAGCTAAAATGTCGACAGATGGCGGGATCAGGAAAATAAATACCGCGGAACATTTTAGTTGATTGATATTTATCTTTTCTTTGATTTTGGAAGCGCCCTGAACGTCCACCTCTACGACAACTATATTGTTTTTTTCTATTTCTTCTTCTATGTACTTAATCGGTGTGCCATAATAATACTTATGAACTTGAGCCCATTCTAGAAATGAATTGTTTTTTACCTGTTCAAAAAAATCTTTTTCCGTTAGAAAATGGTAGTCTAATTTGTTTTTTTCCATAGGTCTTGGTGGTCTTGTGGTTGCAGAGATAGACATTTTCAACTCAGGAAACACCTCAAGCAAACGCCTAACTACCGTAGATTTGCCAACTCCGGATGGTCCGGATATAACAACCAGAAAACCGCATCGAGTTTTTCTTCTCTTGGGCATAATACAGAGATGTAATTATACCAAAAAAAGTTGATTTTTGCAAATTTATTTTCTACTTTAAAATAAATGGAAACTTTAATGCAAGAAATTCGATTACTTAAGCGATTAGTAATTAAAGTATTTCACTGCTTTCAAATTGAGCATATTATAAAAAGTGAGGTTGTTTTAAGGTGAAAAAATATATAATTTTGATGAGCCTAGTTCTCTTGGGAATATTGTTTATATCGGGATGCGGAAAAATCGCAGAGGTTATAAAGGGCTTATCTGATGATACTGCTCAGGGGTATGCGTCAGAAGGTGCAGCTATGTCTCAAGACATATATGCTTCTATTGCGGATTGGGCCGCGGGTGGGGAAGTTTCATCTTTTAATTTGTCAGAGGTTAATGTTGCTACAGTAGTAACCCAGGAAACAGGTGGATGGTATCATATTACGGGAACAACTGACAGCGCTGTAATAGATTTGCATGTGAAGCTTAGTTTGAATTCTCTTCTTCCTTCTTCATCCAAAACTAAAACTGTTTCTTTATATGGGACATATGTTTATACAGGAAGCGATGCGACAATTACCCAAACTTACGGGGATTCAAGCAATAACTTTACGGCAGAAACTACATGGTCAAATTCGAATTCTTCATTAGAGCAAATATCTCTGGATGGTATTATTAAAACTTATATTGTTGGAATTGCGGGGCATACTACTTCTATGCAGCTTACTTTGTCTTCTCTCTACTTGTCGTTAACAGCGGCTGAAAATTATCCGAGTGGTACAATAGTTATTAATACTTCCTATGATGGGACGGTACAGCCTGCTATTACCCTTATTTTTAATGGGACTTCAACGGTCATTTTTCAGTATGACACAACGACTAGAACTTTTTCTATAAGGGGCATTTCTTTAACTGTGTGATATAATTATTTAACAATGGATTTAGAGATATTAAGGCATTCAACCTCCCATATTTTGGCCGCTGCTGTAAAAGCATTATACCCTGAAGCAAGACTTGCCATAGGCCCTGCCATTTCTGAAGGATTTTACTATGACTTTGACATTCCCGATATCACTCTTTCTAATGAAGATTTAAATAAAATAGAAGACAAGATGAGGGAAATAATAAAAGAAGGTTATCCTTTTGAAAAGTCGGAAATGACAAAGGATGAAGCCATCAGGTTTCTAGAAAACCGCGGCGAAAAGTATAAGATTGAATTGGTAAAAAACATTCCGGACGAAAAAGTCTCTTTTTATAAAACAGGAGATTTAATTGATCTTTGCCGAGGTCCCCATATTAGTTCTTCAAAAGAGATAAAAGCGTTTAAACTTCTTCACACTGCGGGCGCTTATTGGAAAGGTATAGAGACCAATCCCATGCTCCAGCGTATTTACGGCACGGCTTTTGACAACAAAAAAGATCTGGATGAATACTTGCAAAAGCTTGCCGAGGCAGAAAAACGGGACCATAGGAAACTTGGCAGAGAATTAGATCTTTTTAATATTTATCACGAAGAAGCGGGAGCAGGATTGGTTTATTACCATCCAAAAGGTGCAAGGCTCCGGTTTTTGGTTGAAGATTTTCTTCGTCGTGAGCACTTAAAACGGGGTTATGAATTTGTGGTTATTCCCCATATTGCAAAGATCAACCTTTGGGACACTTCAGGGCACAGTGGCTATTATCGTGAAAATATGTATTTTATGGAAATAGACAAACAGGAATATGTTTTAAAGCCGATGAATTGCCCTGGGCATATTTTAATTTATAAATCCAAGCTTCATAGCTATCGTGATATGCCTGTCCGTTTTTTTGAGCTTGGCACAGTATATCGCTATGAAAGATCGGGTGTTTTACATGGCCTTTTAAGGGTTCGTGGGTTTACCCAGGATGACGCTCATATATTTACCACACCAGAAAAGCTTGGAGAAGAAATCTTGGATGTTATCGATTTCGCGTTCCAAATGCTAAAAACCTTTGGATTTGATTATGAAGTGTTTTTGTCCACAAGACCTGATAAGTATGTTGGCTCAGATGAAAATTGGGAGCATGCGACAGAAGCTTTAAAGGCCGCATTGGAGAAAAAAGGCGTCAAATATGAAATTGATCCGGGGGCGGGCGTTTTTTATGGGCCTAAAATAGATGTAAAAATGAAAGATGCGATAGGGAGGCTTTGGCAAGGCCCAACCATACAGGTTGATTTTAATCTTCCGGAAAGGTTTGATCTTAACTATATTGCAGAAGACGGAACAAAAAAACGGCCTGTAATGATTCATAGGGTTGTATTGGGAAGTGTGGAGAGATTTTTGGGCGCTTTAATAGAAAATTATGCGGGAGCATTTCCTTTATGGATTGCTCCTGTCCAGGCAATTCTTCTTCCTATTGCTGATAGGCATTTAGAATATGCCAATAAATTAAAGAAAGAACTTGAAGAAAAAGAGCTTAGAGTTCAAATTGATTCCGGAAGAGAGAAAATAGGTCATAAAATACGTGAGGCACAACTTCAAAAAATTCCTTACATGATAATTGTGGGAGATAAAGAAATTGAGAGCCAAAAACTGGCTGTGCGATCGAGAAAAGAAGGGGATATTGGGGCTTTTTCCGTTGGTGAGTTCATCAATAAACTTGGACAAGAGATAGACAGTCGAAGCTAAATAGGGTATAATTTATTTAAAAGAGGTGGAAGTATAGCAAAGAATTACTATGTAAATGAGCGGATACGCGTATTGGAAGTGCGTCTTATTGATGATCAGGGTGAACAATTGGGAATAGTCAAAACTTTTGATGCTTTAGCGCGTGCTAGGGAAAAAGGGCTTGATTTGATCTTGATTTCTCCGGGAGCAACGCCTCCTGTTGCTAAGATCAGTGATTTTGGCAAGTTTAAATATCAGCAGACAAAACATGAAAAAGAGGCTAGAAAATCTCAGCGTGCGTCAGTTTTAAAAGAGATAAAACTTTCTGCAAAAATTGGCGAGCATGATTTAATGGTGAGAGTTGATCATGCGAATGAATTTCTCAAGAAGAAGTATAAGATTAAGGTAAGCTTGTTTTTTAAAGGTAGGGAAGTTACTCATAAAGAAATAGGGGAGAGAGTTATTCAGCGATTAATAGATGGCGTTGCTGACTTGGGGATGCCTGAAGGAATTGCTAAAATGGAAGGGAGGAATTTGGTGCTTATAGTAGTACCAAAATGATATTATGCCTAAACAAAAAACCAGAAAAGCAGCTGTTAAAAGATTTAAAATAACTGGAACTGGAAAAGTTATGCGCCGAGGAGCAAAAACGAAACATCTTCTTGAGTGTAAAAGTTCTTCGCAGAAAAGACGATATGCAAAAGATCGTGAAATAAGTAAAACAGACTATGAAAGGATAAAGGTGATGATTCCTTATGGTAAGAGTTAAAAGAGGCAATGTTGCCCGCAAACGGCGTAAAAAAGTTTTAAAGAGAGCAAAAGGGTTTAGAGGTTCTTTAAAGAGATTATATCGTGTAGCCGCAAAAATTGCAGTGATGAAAGCCATGAGGCACTCTACTGTTGATCGTAAGGACAGAAAAGGGAACTTTAGATCGCTTTGGATTGCCCGAATTAATGCCGCATTAAAGGGATTTGGCATATCTTATAGCAAATTTATAGGCGCGTTAAAAAAGAAGAATATTTTATTAGACCGTAAAATGCTGGCAGATTTAGCCGTATCTGATTCTGCTGCTTTTGCAAAGGTCGTAGAAGCTGTAAAATGATTCAAATGACTGTTGGAGGATTGGGTTTTGATCCGAGAAATTTATCTCCGGTAGTTTTACTGCGTGATCCTGAAGAACTTAATTTTCTTCCTATTTGGATCGGTGTTTTTGAAGCGGCAAGTATTGCGACTGTTCTTCAAGGCATTCTTCCTCCCCGGCCTATGACTCACGACCTTTTCAAAGAAACTGTTGAAAAATTAAAAGGTAAAATAAGCAGGATTATCATAAGCGATGTTAAAGAAGGAACCTTTTTTTCAGTTATTGAAATTATGGGATCGGATGGAAAAATTATTCCTATTGATGCAAGGCCGTCTGATTCCATTGCTTTAGCTTTAAGAGCCGAAGCTCCGATTTTTGTTTCTGAAAATGTTATGATGCAGGCAAAGCTGGTTAATTCCGAGAAAGATGCGGAAGAAACACAAAAATTCAAAGAATTCATTAATAATTTAAAACCTGAAGATTTTACAAAGTACTATAAAAAGGATTGATTTTTTACAGCTTTTTTAACTTCTTGAGATAAGGAAAACTCCAAAACATATTACAATGATGCCAGCCCATCTTATTAAAGTTACGCTTTCTTTGAAAAATATTATTGAAGCTATGGCAACCGCGATATATGCTAAAGATACCATGGGATAAGCAAAAGATAGATCCATCCTGGATAAAACTGCCAGCCAAAAAATTGAAGAGATTCCGAAAAGTATAAAACCTGCCATTACCCATGGGTTTAATAACATAGGTATTATTTTAAAGATAATTTGATTTATCTGGAAAGAACCAAAAGCATTCATCCCGTTTTTCATGCAAAGTTGAGCAATCACCGCCAAAGAAATTGACACTAAAACCAGTAATATATTTGCCATTTCCCCCCCCCTTTTTATTTGGTTACCTTTTTTTATTAAAAAATAAGTCTTTGTACAAGAGCCCTAATTGGCCTAAGTATTCAAAATAGGCTTTTAATCCCATTTTACTGTTAGTCCCCGATCTATTTGCAAATATAATCGGAATTTCTTTTGCGTTTTGGTATCGTCCTTTTGCAAGCAATTCCAAGCAAATTTTGTAACCTATAGGATTTAACTCAATGCCTTGGATGATTTCTCTTTTGAACATAAAAAAACCGGAGGTTACGTCTTTTATGTTAGTTATAAACTTTGCGGGCCAACGGGCTATGCCAGAAATAAATTTTTGCGGTAAAGATTCTCCCCTTTGGCCTCCTCCCTTAACAAGTCGGCTGCCTATTACAAAATCAGCTTCTTTTTTTTGTATCAAATTCAGCATTTGAGGTAGTATTTCCGGCGGGTGTGAAAGATCTGCATCCATTACGCAGAGCAAATCTCCTTTTGCAAGCTTAAAACCATCGATTACAGCTGAAGCTAAGCCTGTCTTTGTTGGCCTTACAAGCGTTATTATCCCTAGATTCTGGGCAAACCCCGCTGTTCCATCAGGGGAATTATCATCTACAACTATAATTTCGCAGTTAGGAACTGCAGCTTTTATTCTTTCAAAAAGCTCTGCTATGTTTTTCTTTTCATTATATGTTGGGATTATAATTGAAAGCACTAATTAAAGTTCCTCGTAATTTCCGTCTTGAAACTTTATTATAACACATGATTTGCCGTAAAAGCCCATGCCGTAGATAATCGGGATGTTATATTCTTTTACAATTTTTATATTGTATTCTTCTTTTGGTGTAATTTGAAGCCCTTTTGCTTCTGTTTTTAACCATTGGATTATGTTCCCATGATGGGGAAGGTCTGTGTACCATGCTGGATTTTTATCTAATTCTGTTTTACCTGTTTCGAGCGCTCCTTCAGCAAGATAAAAAGCATAAAGTTCTTCTTTTTGCGCATGCAAAGATGAGGTTGTTGAAAAAATAATGCTTGCTAGGCCTATTCCAAGAGATAACAAAAGGCTGATTACTAAAATTACATATGTTAATGCTATTCCTTTGTTTTTCATTTTAGTTCCTGCAATATACTTCCGATGTTATGCCATCTACCGAGAAAATTACAAGTTTTGGGTTAATAATTTCAAAATTCAAGGTTTTTATATCGTTTTCTTCCGTAATGTAAGAAGTATACTTGTCTTCTTTTCTAAAAACTTTGTAGTTTTTTATTCCATAGGAAACAGTGGAATCTTTTTTGAAAAAAATAACGGCATTTTTTGTTCCTTCGGCTTTTGTTGCAAATCGTCCGTCATTTGTTATGTTTCTTATGACAATTTGCTCTATTTGTATCGAATTTGTTTTATTTAAAATAGATTTAAATGACTTAAAGAATGAAGAAGAAAAATATGATCCGGCCATAAGCAGGATTGAAAACAAAAAAATGGCTATAATTATTTCAAGAAGGGTAAACCCTCTGGTTGTTTTCATGATTTTGACCTTAAGGAGTAAATTTCTATGGGTTTATGATTTTCTTCCCAGTTATAGATCAGGTAAATTTCTAATAATCCATCTGAAATCGTGGAAACATCTATTTTCCCATTAGTATTTGCAAAGGTTTTTGATTTTGTCTCTTCAAAGTTTTTTGATTTTAGTTCCTCCATTTGAGCCTGAGCAATATTAAGCGAAGATATGAATTTTTGTGTTATGGTAGCGTTTGAAATCACGGTTCCAAAAAGTAAAAAGAAAAAACCTGAAACAAGGGATAAAATTGCAAATGCAATTAATACTTCAAGAAGAGTAAAGCCTTTTTTCATTCTACCCTTATCCTCCCAAAGGAAGAGATTATGATTTTTGCTGTTTGTTTTTTTAATGTCAGTATAATTGTGCCAAAATATCCCGGGCAGGGATTGCCGGAAGACGCGAAACGAATTGTTTGAGGGTTTTGTATTGTTATTAATGGGGGAAGCTGTTTTACTTTGCTATCTGTTTTATAATTATTTGTTCCAAATACAATTTCACAAGATTCTTTTTGCGTTATAGCGTTTTGTTGGCATAAGCGCAGGTCTGAAACAATCATCCTTGTAACGGCTTTAAATCTTGCCTGATCACCAAATGATGACAATTGATAAGAGATAAACGCAAACAAGATGCCTATTATTGATAAGACTATAACTGTTTCTATTAAGGAGAAACCTTTTTTCATGGTTTTCACATTATATTATTTGGGCTGCACAATCATACTGTCAATCAATCTTGTTTTACCGACTCTTGCGGCCAAAGCTACAAGAACTTTTTCTTTTTTTATCTCTTTTATTTCTATAAGAGTATCCGGATTGACGATAGTTATATAATCAATTCTAATTAGCGGTTCAAATCCTATTAAACGGCTCAGGCCTACTATTATGCGGCGATAGTCTGTTTCTCCTCCTTCCAGATCTTTTTTTGCTCTGATTAATGTCTTGTATAATACTGCCGCAGCTTTCCGTTCTTTTGGTGATAGATATTTATTTCGAGAGCTCATTGCCAGCCCATCGTATTCCCTGATTGTGGGGCATATAATAACATCTATAGGATAGTTCAGGTCTTTGACAAGCTTTTTGACGATAAGCTGCTGTTGATAATCTTTTTCTCCAAAAAAAGCAAAATCCGGTCTTACAACATTAAATAATTTCGATAAAATCGTTGTTACTCCTTTGAAATGCCCAAACCTGAATTTGCCGCATAGCTTTTTACTTATGGTTCCTTCCTCAACCCATGTGTCAAATGTATCAGGATACAACTCTTTATCAGAAGGGGCAAAAATTGTAATGTGTTCAAAATGCCGCAAAGCTGTTTTATCTTTTAACAAAGTCCTGGGATATTTGTTGAAATCTTCATTGGGAGCAAATTGCGTCGGATTTACATATATTGAAACTACAACTATATTTGCCTTGTTGTGGGCAGCTTCAACTAACGATAAATGCCCTTCATGAAGGGCTCCCATCGTTGGAACCAGCGCTATAGTATGCCCACGTCCTTTGATTCGGTTGGCAAAATTTGCCATCTCTTTTACAGATTTTATTATTTTAATCATTATCTTGTCTTGATTATTGGATTATCAAACCATGGGCAAGCACCCAAAATAAGAGAGCAAGCCCCAATGCCAAAATCTTAAGCGCCCAATTCCTTGTAAAAAATTCTTTCATATTTTATCTCTTTGAAAGTCACATTCTTTATTGTTGCATTTTATATATATATTATTTTTAGTTGCTTTTTCTACAAGAGGCTTTCCGCATTTTGGGCAATTTTCCCCTATAGGCTTGTCCCAAAAAGCAACAGTACATTTTGGATAGTTGCTGCAAGAGTAAAAAATCTTGCCTTTTCTGGTTCGCCTGATCAATATCTCTCCGTTACAATCTTCTTTTGTGCATTTAACGTTAAGGCTTTTAATTACGGGTTTTGTAAATTTACATTCAGGAAACCCTGAGCACGCAAAAAACTTTCCGTATCGTCCGACTCTAATAACCAGGTTTTTCCCGCATTTCGGGCAAATTTCATCTGTAGGGATATCCTGTTTAATCTGCTTCATTTTTTCATTGGCAATTTTTAAGTCTTTTTCAAAAGGAGCATAAAATTCTTTTAAGACATTAATATAAGTGATTTTTCCCTCAAGAATTTCATCTAATTCATCTTCCATATGAGCCGTAAAGGTATAATCCATTATTTCGGGAAAGAATTCATCTAGCAATTTTGTTATTGTTTCTCCCAGTTCCGTTGGGGTAAAGGTTTTATTCTCTCTTGTAACATAGCCTCTTGCTTCTATTGTATGCAATGTGGGGGCATATGTTGAAGGCCTTCCTATCCCCCTTGATTCGAGCTCTTTTATTAAAGAGGCTTCATTGTAACGAGGGGGTGGTTCTGTGAAATGCTGTTTAGGTTCTATTGTTTCAAGAGCTAAAATGTCGCCTATGTTAAGTTCGGGAAGAATTTTTCTGTCCGCTTCTTCTTCTTTTTCTTCCTTGTCTTCTCTTGATTCCAAATATAATTGCATAAAACCGGCAAATTTTATGACTGATCCAGTTGCGCGGTATGTGTGTTTTCCTGCTTTTATGTCAATTGTTGTTCTGTCCATTATTGCCGGATTCATCTGGCAAGCAACGAACCTGTTCCAAATAAGAGTATACAACTTCAACTGGTCAGGGTTTAGGCTGGTTTTTATTGTTTCAGGATTACGTGTTACCAAGGTTGGACGAATGGCTTCGTGGGCGTCCTGGGCTGATTTTTTTGATTTATATAAATGGGGTGTTTCAGGCAAAAATTCCTGTCCAATGCTTTCTTTTATATACTTTCTGACAAAATCCAAAGCTTCTTTAGCAATACGAACAGAATCGGTACGCATGTAAGTTATGAGCCCAACCGCGCCTTCTCCTTCTATTTTTACTCCTTCGTAGAGTTGCTGAGCTATAGACATCGTTTTTTGTGCGGAGAATCCCAGCTTTCTTGCCGCATCCTGCTGTAACGTTGAAGTTATAAACGGTGGAGCCGAATGCCTTTTTTGTTCTTTCTTTTGTGCGTCACTTACAATAAATTGGTTATTTTTACTTTCGTCTACTATTTTTTTGGCTGCTTCTTCCTTTGAAATGATTTCTTTTGATAAATATTTGGCAAGAAATCGAGCCTCTTCCCCTTTATTTAATAAAGCTTCAATGCTCCAATATTCCTGCGGATTAAAAGCGCGGACTTCATTTTCACGTTCACAAATAAGTTTTACGGTAATTGATTGGACGCGTCCCGCGGAAAGGCCTCTTCTTACCTTTTTCCATAAAAGCGGAGAAAGTTTATATCCCACAAGCCGATCGAGAATTCTGCGCGTCTGCTGTGCGTCCACCCTGTTCATGTCTATTTTTCTTGGGTGTTTTATGGCGTTTGTTACCGCGTCTTTTGTGATTTCATGGAATTCTATTCTTTTAATTTTCTTATCTGATTTGATAAGGTATTTTAAATGCCATGCGATTGCTTCCCCTTCGCGGTCAGGGTCAGGGGCAAGATAAACTACAGCAACTTTTTCTGCCGCCTTTATAAGATTTTTTACTATTTTGCTTTTGCCTTTTATTGTTATATAGCTTGGAGCAAAGTCTTTTTCTACATCGACGCCGAGCTTGCTGGCCGGAAGGTCACGCACATGCCCTCCGCTGGCCAAAACTTTGAAATCTTTGCCTAAAAACTTTTCCAAAGTCTTTGCTTTTGCGGGCGATTCAACAATTACGAGGCTTTTCATTTGTATTGATGTTAACATGTGACATTTGTTCCTGTCAAATTTTGAATAAAAAATTCATTTCCAATATGTATGGAGCCTTGCTATAATAAGCACCAACTTGATAGCATATTGCCAAAATGATGAGTCGGTGTTAAAATTTTTCATATTATGATGGAAAAAATATTTTCTTCAATGATTGAAATCCTTCTTAGGCCAAAAGAAGAATGGGAAGCCATAAAAACTGAGGCAAATGATAAAAAAACAGTTATTCTATATCCTGTTTTTGTCGCGATAATTCCTGCTTTGGCTATATTGGTTGGTTACAGTATTGTTGGAATTCCCATGCAATATGAATATGTCAGGATGCCTTTTGGGATGGCTGTTTTTTCTTCTTTAATGTTTGTTTTTTTGTCGTTTGCTGCAATTGCGGCAGTAGCTATTATGATAAATATTTTTTGTAACTATTTTAAGATAGAGGGGAGTTGGTTGACTTATTTTAAGCTGGCGGCATATTCTTCAACAGCTCCTTTATTGGCGAATGTTTTCTATCTTATCCCTGTCGTGCAGTTTTTGAAAATCGTAGGATTTTATGGCTGTTTGACCTTGTTTGTTGGCCTTCCAGTGATGCTCGATATACCAAAAGAAAAAGAGATGCAATTTGTTGTAACTGTTATTGTTTTTGCAATTATTATTTCAATTGTATTTTTTGGAATTACAAAATATTTTATAGGACCGGTTTATTCCGAAGTTCTTTAAAACTCGGGCTGTGTACCTTTTTTAGTAGATAACTTTGTTTAATGGATATTCCACAATTCCCGTAGCCCCTGCTCTTTTGAGTTTTGGGATTAGGTCTCTTACAACACTTTCGTCGATAATAGTATCCACATCCACCCATTTTGAATCTGACAATGACGAAATTGTTGGGGTTTGAAGGGCAGGCAATAGAGAAAGGATGTTTTTCAGTCTGTGTGCCGGTACATTTAATTTTAAACCGACTTTGGTTTCGGCATTAAGCGCCCCTTGCAGAAGCATTAATATATTATCCAGCTTTTGTCGTTTCCAGTCATCTTTTAAAGTTTCCTTATTGCTTATGACGACAGTATTTGATTCAAGAACTGTGTCGAGTATTTTTAAATTATTGGCTCGAAGAGAAGAGCCTGTTTCGGTTAATTCAACAATTGCATCTGCTAGCCGTGGAGGTTTTGCTTCTGTTGCTCCCCATGAATATTCGATGTTTGCATTTACTTTGTTCTGTTTGCAATATTTTTTTACAAAGTTTACAAGTTCTGTAGCTATTGTTTTTCCGTGCAGATTTTTTATGCTTTTAATTTTTGAATTTTCAGGAACGGCAAGAACCCAACGCACTTTGCGAAGTCCTTGTTTTGCATAAAGAAGATCGGCGACTTTTACAACCTTGCGACCAGATTCCATAACCCAGTCAATGCCTGTAATTCCCGCGTCTAAAATTCCTGACTCGACATACCGTGGCATCTCTTGTGCCCTTATTAACATGCATTCGATTTCTGCATCGTCGATTTCAGGATAATAGGAACGGGAGTTTACATTAACGGTAAAACCGGCTTTTTTTAGTAAATAAATGGTTGTGTCCTGGAGAGATCCCTTTGGTATTCCAAGCTTTAATATTGGCATAAATAGTCCTCCTGAGAATTTTTATTAATTTTAACATTTACAGAGAAGCAAATAAAGGGTTTTTTTGAAACTTTTCCAGGAAAATTACGATGTATTAAAATATGAGTAATCAGGTAGGCTCTTTCAATGCCGTGCGTTTTGTCAATTTTGATGTAAAAACTTCTTCGGTGAAAAGAGCCATTAATGGATGTATCCTTAGAACAGGAAGCAGGTTGGAACAGGGACAGCTCTCTGATCAAGTAACTTTTCCTGAAAGATTAGACAGAATTCATGATCTTATTTTTCAAGAATTATGCAGTAAGGGGAAATTATACGAGGCTACTCTTCTGGATATTGGAATAGGCAAGAAAACGGAATGAGGCCAGGCATTTATGGGATATGTATCATTTAGGATAAATTGTTTTTTTTTCGATAATTTATTGGGAGAATTTTGTAATGACAACTCAAAGTATTGTTGGTTATATTAGAGAAGCATATAAGGGAGGACTTAATCGCCCTGATTCACCTATTGGAAAAGCCTATATTGATATTAGGGATAGAAGTATGAAGTTGTTACAGAAAAGGAGGGGAGTTGATGTAGATCATTATCGTTACTTAGAAGCTTCTAGGGTTAAAGAAGGGATTACATATCTTGAGCAAATAGATAGTGTCTGTGAAATTTTGAAAAATAGAATCTCGAGGCAGGAGACTGCAACACCAAGGGAAATTGTGGAAGTTTTAAGTGAACTCCCAGTTCCAAATATTCTTGAAACAATTCCTGATCTTGACAAGGTATGTTTGAAGATTGAAGAACAGAGGGTGCTTGATTGGTTAATTAGATATTTGAGGCATGATATGTCTGCTTCAAATTGGAATGGGATTTTTTTAGACTTTTTTGAGAAAGCTATATTTTTACACAGGGAAGTTGTCTCACAACCTTTTTTGGCAATTCCTTTGAATCCTTTTATTTTTGACATTGTGAGAAATTTCTCAGAATATAGTAGATATTATTTTAATTCTTTTTTAAGTTTATTCCTCGATCTTCCCTTAGTCTTCTTTGCCCCCAAAGGGGATTTAGAAGATTTGGGTGTTGGAATGATGTCGGGAGAGGAGTTGCCTTATTACATGATGGGGATTTCTTCTGCAATGAGCTTGAGGTTTATACCTTCTTTGTTTTATGTAGGAGATGGAAATTCTGAAAACTTGAAAGGGCTAAATAGAATATCTTTTGATGTGCGAAATGTTCAATTCAATTTACCGGTGGCATTGATTTCCCCTATTATTCTTGGTCAAGTTAAAAATCTTATGAGGATTGTGGAGGAATCTACTTTTGTGATTGATCAGGAAAAACGGGAAGTTGTTGAATATAATAAAACACATTTGGCAAAGGTTTTAAGGGGAGAGAAATTGTCAGATGGAATCTCTTTTAAGGTGGTGGGAAGACAATTAACTGATAAATTTTGGGAACTTATTGTTTTTGATACAGGAGATGGGATTGTTGTTTCTGATCTTTTGCCATCGGTTGCAAAAGTTTGCAGCGAATCATCTTTTGATGTCCCTCCATTTTTGCATGAAGCTGCAATTAGATGGAAGGGTGAAAGATCCGATGCTACTGCTTTTAATGCGTTTTCCTATGGTACGTTACTCGAATCACTTTTTCTATACGGGGTGTCAGGCAGAGGCCGCAAAAATTTTGCTGCATCAAGTGGAATTGGATTGGGTGGAATTGGCCTTCTTTGCGGGAAATATGGGGACGTAAAGCCGGGACATAGATATCCTTCAGGATATTATATGTCTCATATTTTTCCCACTAGTCTTGCAGTTTCGCATGATGAACTTTTAGTTTTTTCAAATCGATACTATGCTGACTACAAAGGGGTGTATAATTGACGTTTGATTTGTAGTAACTGTATAAATAACAATTATCTGAATAGTTACAAGCTTACTTGTTAGAATTAGAAAATTTTCGTGATATAATAATTCAAACATAATGCGAAAATCTAAAAGGCTTGATCAAATTCCTCCATATTTGTTTGTAAAAATTGAAGAGAAAAAGGCGGAGCTTCAAAAACAGGGAATCGATATAATTGACTTTGGAATAGGGGATCCTGATCTTGAAACACCTTCTCATGTTTTCAAAAAAATGCACGAAGTCCTTGAAACAAAAGATTCCTCAAACTATCCAAGCACAAAAGGGGAACTATCTTTTCGCAAAGCTGTTGCTGATTGGTACAAAAAAAGATTTAATGTTGACCTTGATCCTGTAAATGAAGTTTGTTCGCTTATTGGTTCAAAAGAAGGACTTTCTCATCTTTTCTTTGCGTATGTTGATCCGGGGGATATGACTCTTGTTCCTGATCCTTCTTATCCAGTTTACGGAATAGGCACGCTGCTTGCTGGCGGAACCTCTTATTATTTGCCACTTAAAAAAGAAAACAACTTTTTACCAGATTTAGATAATATTCCAAAAGATATTTTAAAAAAATCAAAACTCTTGTTCATAAATTATCCAAACAACCCCACAAGTGCGGTTGCGGATAGATCGTTTTTTGAAAAAGCCGTTAAATTCTGTAAAGAGAATAATCTTTTGCTTGTTTCAGACCTTGCATACTCTGAAATGGGTTATGATGGATATAAACCTATGAGCGTCTTGGAAATTCCAGGAGCAAAAGATATTGCAATAGAATTTCACTCACTCTCCAAAACTTACAACATGACAGGGTGGCGTATCGGTATGGCTGTCGGAAATAAAGAGGCCGTTCAGGCTTTGGCTACTATTAAATCAAATGTTGATAGTGGCGTTTTTAAGGCTATACAGTTTGCTGCAATTGAAGCACTTACGGCTTCACAAGAGACAGTTTCTAAAAATAATAAAGTTTTTGAAGAGCGCAGGAATATTTTGTTTGAGGGGCTTTTATCCCTTGGATTTAATTTCCCAAAACCAAAAGCCACTTTCTATATGTGGGTTCCTGTTCCAACTGGCGAAACCTCTGCATCATTTGCACAAAAGCTTCTTGAAAAATGTGGCATTCTTGTGGTTCCAGGCAATGGTTATGGAGCAGAGGGCGAAGGATATGTTCGCTTTGCAATAACGATTCCAAAGGCAAGAATTGAAGAAGCCATTGTCAGAATGAAGAAAGAGTTATAATAAAAAAAAGCCCGAACAGGCTCGGGCTCTTTTTATATGAACTTTTTTCTATATATATATCGTACAATCCATCCGGGAATTTCACTTTATTTTAAAATTCTTCTATAATGATACATATGCAAATTTTAATGGCGGAGTATGCCGGCTTTTGTGAGGGGGTAGAGCGTGCTTATCGTATTGCGCTTGAACAGGTTAAACAGAAAAAAGAGATATTTATGCTTGGCAATCTGGTGCACAATACTCAAGTTGTCAGGAAATTTGAAGAACTAGGCGCTAGGATTGTGAAAACTGTTTCTGAAATTCCGGAAGGGACAAAGGGGATTATTATTATTTCAGCTCATGGCGTCTCTCCTATGGTTTATGATGAAATAAATAAGAAGGGGCTTGAGCTTGTCGATACGACTTGTCCTTGGGTAAAAAACGCGCAGAAACTATCCAAGAATCTTGCTGAAAAAGGAATACAGGTTATAGTTGTGGGAGACAAGAACCATCCTGAAGTTAAAGGGATTGTTGCATGGTCGGGAGGGAGAGCTCTGGTGGTTGAGGAGCCGGAAGGCTTGGCCTCTATAAAACTTGCCGGTAAGATTGGCGTTATTGCTCAAACAACGCAATCGATTGAAAATTTCGAAAGGGTTGTAAAGAAGCTTAAAGAAAGAACAGATAATCTTATAATCCATAAGACCATATGCGGCGCAACTGCTAAACGGCAAAAGGCGGCGATTGATATTGCAAAACAAGTTGATTTGATGCTTGTCATTGGCGATCAAAAAAGCGCTAATACAAACAGATTGACAGAGTTGTGTAAAGAGACAGGAACAAAAACGCATCAAATTCAAACGGTTTCGGAATTAAATGCTAAGTGGCTGGAAGGGAAAGATAAAGTTGGTATTACCGCTGGAGCTTCGACGCCGGATTGGGTGATTGACGAGGTCATTAAAATTCTAGAATAGATGTCAATAGATAGTCTTCACGTTTATTTTTTTCAACAAACATGTTTTTGCCGTGAAATTTTTAAATCCCTTATGCGATAAACAAATAGGGGAGAATTATATGCCTTCTATTTCTGTTTGTCCAAAAGTTTTTACAGCAAGTACGCCTGCAGGAATACCTCCACAGACTTTGCAAGCTCATTTTAACCGCGGCTTTTATCAATTAGGGATTACTCCTGCAACTTTAGGCAGGAGTGTTCTTATAACACCAAACTTATGCGGACCTGGATTGCCAGAACATCATTATTCCATGACAAGCAGGGATGCTGTTGTTGCGGCTGTACAACTTATTAGAAGCTTTGGGGTTGAAGAAATAGGGTTAGCAGCTCATCCGGCCGATTATGTTGCGAAACTTGAAATGAGGGATCAATTTTTTGATGCCATAGGAATAAGAAGTTTGGCATCGGAACTAGGATTTAAGTTTTATGATTTAGGCATTGAGGGGTTTGAGGAGAGAGAGGGAATATTTGTATCTTCTGTTTTAAATCGATATGAAACTATTTTAAATATAATGCCTCCTAAAACACATCATCAGTCGGTTGTTTCTTTAGCTCTTAAAAATATAGGAATGGGGTGTACTGATCATCGTAGCAATATGCATGAATCTTTGACAGATGCTGTTGTCAGGGCAAATATTTTTATTAGACAAGAAAGGAATGTAATAGATATTGTGCATGGGGGGTGGGGGCAAGAAGAGAATGGACCTCATTTTGGCATAGGCAATTTGCCGGGGGACTTAATCAAGTTGTATGGGAGATAGCAAGATTGGTTGCAACAAGAAGTCTTACTTTTAAAGTTACTGAAGAAGAGGGTCAAATGAGTTTACGATATCCTGACGGGGAGTTCAGGAAAGATCTTGCTTCTTCTGAAACTTTAATATTGCCAGGTGCTGATAATTTTGCCTGCCAATTAAATAGCATTGGCATTAATCAGATAACTGTTTTAAGAGGTGTTGACAGAACTCTTCTTTATCAGGTTCTGGAAGAAAACCTGTATAATCCCGAAACAAAAAAAGAGCTTCTTATAGCTGCGGGAGTTAGTGTCGGCGCTTTTTCCGGAGTTGCGACTTTATATTATTTAGCAAAAATGTTGCTTGGGCTTTTATAACTTTGCGTCCAAACCGTCCAAAAACTTATCAACCTGCTTAATATATTCTTTAAAGTCAATGATTGCGGATGGAAGGATATTATAAACCTTCTCATCATCAATATCCATATATTCGTGACATTATATATTCATGAGTTATAACATTTCTCATTCCTCCCGCCCCTTTTATTTTTTGGGCCAACTCGTTAGTAATCAGCCCGACTTCAGCCGCCCTTAAAAAAGATGAAGTATAATCTTTCGGTGGCCTTTTGTTTTTTTTGGGTGCAATTTAGGGATGTTTTTTTCGATATATAAAGGTGAGAGCTGAATAATTAAGTTTTTGGCAACTTGCAACCAAACATCGCGCTTTCAAAAGAGAATTTTTCAGAGTCCTCAAAAGGATAGTTATTATGAATAAGGGTTTATCTATTGGTGTTCCAGCGAAAGTTTTTGCTTCACAAATAACATATTGTGGAAGATTAAGAGAGATTCATAATTTTATTTCTGATCTTGCTTTTCAATATTTATTTGAATATATGTCGAGAGGGATTTATGATAGGGTTATCATAGCTGATGTGGGAATAGGAGCAGGAAACCAAGCTCCGTTAGAAAGAGGAGTTACTACAAGAGAGTTGGCATCTCGGCTTTTGGGATCACGTATTGAAGTTTTGGGTATAGATTTAGATTTACAGCCTTTGTTTGAAGCTATCGAAATGAATTTAAAATTACCCGATGAATATCCTCCTTTTGTTTTGCCGAATTTAAGATATTTTGAAAAAGATGTTGTCAGAGGCCCTTTTTTAGAGCAAAAATCTGTAGATATTATTTTTTGTACTAACGCAATAAAAAATATTTCTGATCCTTCTTCAAAAAACATGATGTTTAGGAATATTTTTAGAGCATTAAAAGCTGGAGGAGCATTTGTATATAATACAGGAGTTTCGCGCCATTTGGTTGATTATTTGTATTTTAAGAAGCCAGAATCGGATCCGAAAGAATTTATAGATTTTGACTTTTTATTGAGAGCATCAAAACCTTTTTATGAGCATTTTTGCAAGCCTTTTTAGTCCTATTGCTGCGGAGCTGGTGCTTGAAATTTTAGAAGAAATAATCGGATAATATAGATAATACAAGGAAGAGACAGGAGGCCGCTATGAATTTTCATGTTTCAGGAAGAGTGGGCAAATATTTTATAAGTGTAAGCCATGAAGCACGGACACCTCATGCAAGAAATAAAATTTGGCGAACCATATACAAGTGTTCTTCTCAAGAGGTAAAACTTGAAATGTTAAGAGCATCATTAAATGCTGTTGTTTCAGGCTCCGGATTTTTGGCATATGTAGATACGGATTTATTGACTAAGACAGCAGTTTCTAAAGATTTAGAGCAATGGTCGACAGAAATGGGGATGCAGAAAGCGGCGGAGCTTTTTCGTGCAATACCTTTTCCTTTTAGTCTGTATGTAAGCCCAGGATTTAGTCGACAGACAAAAGTACTATTTTTACTTGCTCATTATAAGGGAAATGAAGAGTATGTAAAACAAGTTCTTAATAATGGCTTTTGGTCGTCTCCTGAAGATATTGTTATGATACAAGAAATAGGCCAAGCCTTGAATTTGACTATTGAATATAAATAAAAACAGCTACAGCGTTATATTCTACGGGACGACCATTCTACATAAAAAAATTGTCACTTGGTGTTTGATCCTTGATCTTCCAACCCATCCAAAAATCTATCAACTTGCTTAATATACTCTTTAAAATCAACAATTGCTGATGGAAGAATGTTATAAACCTTCTCATCATCAATGTCCATATATTCGTGAGTTATGACATTTCTCATCCCGCCGGATCCTTTTATCTTTTGCGCTAAGCTCGGAGTAATTAAACCAACTTCAGCCGCCCTTAAAAAAGATGAAGTATAATCTTCCGGCGGCCTTTTTTCTTTTTCTACTACAACATGGCTGTTTATGTCAGATGCACATTCGACAATTAATTGAATAAGTCGCTCTGTAGAATATTTTGTATAAGGGTCTGATAGATATTCATTAAAACTCTTTTTTGTAAAAGGTTCCAATTTATCAAGGTACATATTGAGTCTTGCTAGCTTTCGACGAACTAAATCGATATCAATCATTGTTAATTCCTCCCAATAGCCCTTTTTATGTAAAGCTTTTCAAGCTCCCTGAATTTTTTGGTGTCCATGTATTTTGCTATTGATCCAATTTTATAGTTATTAAAATCACCTTTTTGATCTTCATATAAAACTTTTCCGTTTAAAGCAACCTGGTAGTTTATCATCGGTTCTGTTCCGTTAAGAAAAGCGGGATCAAAATTGTCGCCAAAAAGTTCTCCAAAATCACCAATTATCTTAAAATAACCAACTTTTGGAGCATCTTTAAAGAGAATTCCCACATCAATATCACTTTTTCCCGTAGCGGTTCCTTTTGCATAAGAACCATGAAGAATGAGAAGTTTTACATTATGTTTTTTGCACAATTTTTCTATTTTTTCTTTTTGAATTTCTAATTTAGGCATAAAAACCATCAATAAGATTATAACATAATTTCGAACTTCAATATTTGAAATTACTGTTTTGAGCCCTGTTTTTCGAGGCGAATTCAGAAGTAAGACATTGTTATAATTATATCAGATGATATACTAGATAAAAAGGTTTCAAGCTGTCGAAGGTTCAAGATGGAACTTATATATAGTATGAAAATCAAATTCTATCTATTTTTGTTAATATTTTTTTTATTTCAGTTAACTTCTTTTTCATCAGAAAACCCTGTTTTGGTTGAAGAAGGGGAATTTTCTTACAATAGTTTTGTAACTCTTGAAAAAATCCGCTTTGGACAAGATAACCAGAAACTCCGAATTGTAATGGATTTTAGCAATCTTGCTTATTATAATGTCGCGACAAAAGAAGGAGAGCTGGATATTTATCTTTTCAACTCAAAATCAGCTGATGGGCTTCCAGATCTGCTTGAAATTAATGATTTTATTGCGAAATATATTAAGCTTGAAAAATATAAAGAGGGGCTTTTGTTAAGGATTTTTTTGAAAAATCATACTTCTTATAATATATTTTCATTAGAGATTCCCTCAAGACTGGTCGTTGATTTTGGTCGTACTTTTACTCGAGCCAAAGAGCAGAAACAGATATGTGACGGGATTGATTTATACAATATCGAAAAAAGTGTTGGCTCAAAACTGGTTACTGCTCAAGTACTTGAAGTTGACCCTGAAAAAGTACTTATTTCCCCTGCCGTTTTTGAACCGGAAGTTGATTTTTTAGGCTCTGTTCTCAGGTTTTTTAACCCTAAAAGCCAGGAAAAACAGCCGGGCTTTTGTCTTGGTACAGTTTCAAAGATTGCAGAGCAAAAAGGGGCTATTGCGGCTGTTAATGGAACCTATTTTTCATGGAACGGGGTTCCTCTTGGTGTTTTCATGATAAACGGAGAAATTATTTCTTATCCTATTTTTGACAGGACAGCTTTGGTTATAACAGAAGACAAAGGTTTTTACATAGACAATATAACCATGGACTCTTATTTTCAACATGGAGAGGTTAAATATGCTATTACCGGAATCAACGAACCCAGCTCTTCAAATAAAGATATTGTTTTATATACGCCAAGATATGGGGCGGCCGCAAGTGCAAAAGGCACCGCTTTTAATATTGTCGTAAAAAATGGCGAAGTTGAATCCTTGAGTTCCGGGAATACTATTATCCCATCCGATGGATTTATTATTTCCGCAGGAGATATGTACACTGAATTTTTATCTTCATCTGTTAAAAGGGAAGATAAAATTAAAGTGGTTATTAACATAATTCCGTACTCCACAAGCATTAAAGGGAATCTGTTGCACTTGATCGGCGGAGGGCCGAGGCTTTTGAAGTCCGGAAGAATATATATTTCAAAATATCAGGAAAAATTCCGTTCAGACATTGCAAAAGGCCGGGCAGCAAGGACCGCTGTCGGGATAACAGATGGCGGTAAATTATTATTTGTTACCGTTGACGGCAAACTGAGAAAAGGTGAAAAAGAAGAAAAAAGCGCAAGCAGCGCGGGAATGTCTCTTACTGAGCTTGCGTATTTTATGCAATCTCTGGGAGCTGTAGACGCGTTAAATCTGGATGGTGGAGGATCAAGTACGATGGTTGTAAACGGAAAAGTAAGGAATAATCCTGTAGATGGCAATCAAAGGAAAGTTGGAAACGCTATATTAATTAAACCACTTTATTAAAACATGTGCAATTTTCTTTGTTTTTCTACGAAAATAATTTAAAACAAACAAACTAGAATTGGGATCTGAGGTCTATTTTGCAGCAATACCAAGGGGGAATATAAAATGAGCTTACAAGGAGCAGCAATATCAGGAAGAAGGATTGCCCATATTAAGAAATCGACCGAAATATGGGATCGGTTATCAACTTCCGAGAGAGAAAGAATTTGCAAAGTTATTACAGGTGATCAAACTTTAGGAACAAAAAAAGTTTGGGAAGATGGAGGGAGATCGGTCATTATCAGGCTTGAAAAGCCGATAGACTCTGTTACCGCAATAAAAGCTAAAGGGGTACGCCCGAAAAAGAGGAAAGGTTGTCTAAGTCCTCATTTTGGAAAAGGATCTGACCCAATGCCAATAATAGCTACCTCAGAAGGGTCTTTAACTATCGGAGAAGTAGTTTTTGCACCCGAAGGTTCTACAACAAGCGCAGAAAATGAATTTGGGATAGCATCAATTCTTGGAAAAAGATATGCTTATCAAGATAAAGCTGTTTTGTGGGGAGAATATCCTAACCTTTTGTTCAATACAAACGACACCAGTAGGCCGTGTAGCTTTGTGCTGCATGGATTAAGTACATTTGAGACTATATCCTTTAGCTCGCTTTTATACAAACTTGATGAAGAATATAAAGGAATTGACGATGACGCTGAAAGGATATGTACAAGAATTGGTCGGATTTTAAAAGATTTTCACAAAGGAGAAGAACCTGTCGCTGCCGATGATTGTGCTACTGCTGATGGTCAAATAATACATAGATATCCTCATTTAGGTAATTTTAGAATTAATGGTTGTAGTTTGGATCCCGATTCATTAACTATTTCTGATTTTGATTCAAGTTTTCTGGTTCATAATATGTCTCCATTGCATATGGCTGCATGGAGATATGCGGATATAATGCGAACTCTGCAAGCTTTTGTGTATTTATCAGAAAGCCATAGCAGAAGACCCCTTGCTAATACTCCTATAACAATAACGATTCATCCTTTTTTAGTGGGATATGGTATTGAGCAATCAGTTATTAATAACATTAGGCTGGAAGAAATCCAAAACTTGGTTTATGAGGATTATTTAAAAATTGTAAAGGTTCCTGTTTTTGAAGTACATAAGTTATCTTATACTTCTAATGGTACAGATAAAATATTAGAGGGTTTAAGGGCAAGCGGCTATGTTGGGTTTATGGGAATTCCTAGTGGGTGTCATAATGCAGCAATTCTTCCAAAGTTTCTTTCTGTTGACCCTGAAGTTTTTATCGGAGATTTATCCCTGTGCGGGTTGCCTCAGGAAACAGCTAAAGGAGCTTTTAATACTCTTAAAAAAGCTTCTGTCGACTTTGAGTATACTGGAACGCTCCCCTTAATTATTGACGGGAAACCAAGAAACTGGCTGATGGAATCTGTCATGAAAATGACAGGCGCTATAAAGTAGAGAGTATATAGTAAAGACATAGCTACATCATCCTCGCATACCCCTCCAAATGCGCCTTAAACTCTTCAGATAGCGGAACTTTTTCGTCCCAACGGGCGAGGAGGTCGGAGCCTTTTTCAATTACAGTGGCTGGTATCTTTGTTACAGAATAAAAAGCTCCCTCTGATAAGCCATCAACTGTTTCCATGTCAAAAAACTGCAGAGAGACTTTTTCTGTGTCAATTTTCCACCTGCTGAAAAATGTTTCAAATTTCTTCATCGTAGTCTTGCAAAACTCGCACCCTGATTTTCCGAATACCTTAATGTCTATCTCTTTTGCCATTTTAGTTTCCTCCTGTTTTTAATGGACACAACAGTGTTGTGTTCCTACTCTCTGCTTTCCGCTAACTGTTTACTGTTGCTGTTCGGTGCCTTTCTTTCAATTCCCCCGTTTTCCCCTTATTCCACCCCTGTATTCTCGAATAATATCCTGTTATCCTTGTAATTCCTTCAATGTTTGGAGATGAACAGCTTGGACAATGGTCTTTTAGCCCCCTTGAGGTCTTTCCGCAATCGTTGCATGCCGTAAACTCCGGGGAAAAAGCAATTTGGCTGTTTTGAGTTTCGCGGAATGTTTTTACAATAAAGTTGGCAATGGACTCGGAGTTGGGTTTGCTTTCGCCAAGCCAGATATGGGTCAGCGCCCCCGCGTCAATAAGAGGATGAAATAATCCTTCGAGCTTTACTTTGTCGATAGGATTCTGCTGTAAAGATATATTGAAATACGTAGAATTTGAATAATATATCTCCCCTGATTCCTTTAGCCCTTTTACAACCCTATGGGCCTCTTTTGGAAAATGTTTAATATCGAGTTTTGCAAACCGATATGCGGTTGATTCGGCGGGTGTCTGTTCCAAAACAAAATGCATCCCATACTCAGTTGAAAGTTCTTCGCATTTTATTTTCATGTGAGAAATTATCTTAAGTCCAAGTTTTAAGGCCTCTTTGTCTTCATGCAGTTCTTTTCCCATATGATATTCAACCATTTCGTTTAACCCTAAAATGCCGATCAGATGCGTAACTCTGCGCATCCTCAAATATTTTTCGCCGTCCCTGTTTATCGCGAGCATAGACAATGGGCCGTCAGCGCCTTCGTTTAAAAGCGATTCAATAAAGGCTCTCTTTTGTTTGTGTGCCTTTGCGCAAAGTGCTATCTGTTTACTTATAAGATCAAAAAGCGTGTCTGTATCTCCGTTTGATCTGTAAGCAATCCTTGGAAGATTGAGAGTCGTATTTTGAATCGCAGAATACCTCATTCTCCAAGGCTCCTTCGCGTCGTCCAAATCAGACTTTTCAAGTTTAAATGAAAGTCTGCAGCATTCGGATATCTTTGCTGTTTCTCCTCTGTCAAAAACAAAATAAGTGTTCCCTTTTTCAGCCGCAACTTCGGAAATAAGTCTTAAAAAATTATCGTGCCCCTCCTCCGTGAAAAACTTTTCTGTTATGTGTACAAGCGGTTTTGGAAAGAAAAACGGCCTCCCTGCGGCATCTCCCTCCTTATAAACTTCAAACATTGCCTTTGCGAAAATTTGCGCTTCTTTCTTGTACTCCTTGTATTTTTTCCCTGTGTATCGTCCTTGATGCCCTATAGCGTCAGTCTCTTCAAAATGTTTTGGAACTTCATAATAAATGTTTAGATCTGAAAAAAGCCCCTGTCCTCCCTGTGAAATAGCAATTGTCGCAAAATCTGTTATAAGTTTTTTTGCCAGTTTTTTTATTGCTGCAGAATCCAAGCCGACAAGATATGGGGCAATAAATAAATTAACCGCATCCCATCCGATTGCTCCGGCAAAATGGCCATGAAGAGCCACAGAAAAATGCACCAGTTGTGAAATAAGCTCTTCCGCGTCTTCGGGTGGGGCAAAAGTAAAATTGGCATCAGGCAGGTTTAACCCAAATTTTTTTATGTATTCAACAGATTGACCCGAACAATACGGCCTGTCGACAAAACCCAAATCGTGAAGATGGATATCTCCAATCATGTGCGCGTCTGCTACATCAGGCGAAAAAACATTGAGCAGAGCAAATTCCTTTTTGATGTTTTCTGCAAGAGTTAAATTGGTAGCTCCGGGAGAGTGGGACGTATTGGCATTTTCCTTGTTTTTGTGGAAGATTATTTTCTTTACATCATATACTGGCGACCCCAACCTTGTGTGCTTTCTTCTGGCATCTTCAAACCCGTATTCCAGGAGCTTTATGTCTACAAGTTCGCGGATAAGAGGTGCTGTTATGTTTTTCAACTCCAAACTTTCAATCTGTTTTTCAACTTCTACCCCAATTATGTTTGCAATCGCGGCTTTTATGCCTGTTTCACGTACAAGTGCTTCAACAATCTTTTGCCTGTCCCATCCGGAAATATCATCTGCGGATGTCCTAACAAAGACCGAAAGATCGGTTGCTTCTTCTTTTGCTATAGACTGCCTTTCAAGTGTCTCTGTTGTCATTTTTTTACACCTCCACGCGATGACGTGCTTTTAGCTCTCCCTTTTTCCCTTTGTTCCATCCAGTGATCTTTGAGAAATATCCTGTGATTCTTGTTATTCCATCGATATTCTCCGAACTGCACGAAGGGCAATTATCCTTTAATCCGCGCGCGATTTTTCCGCAATCGTTGCATGATGTGAATTCAGGAGAAAAAGCAATCTGGCTGTTTTGAGTTTCTCGCATCGTCTTTGTTACAAAATTTGCGATACTTGCTGGATTTGGCTTGCTTTCCCCCAGCCAAACGTGGGTTAAAGCTCCCGCGTCTATTAAAGGATGGAATAAACCTTCCTGCTTTACCTTATCAACAGGATTTTGTTGATATGAAACATTAAAATATGTCGAATTGGTGTAATAAATTTCTTTTGTGCTAAAGAATCCTTTTACAACTGTACTTGCCTGATTAAAGAAATGTTCTAAATCCAGTTTAGCAAAACGATAAGCAGTTGATTCTGCCGGAGTCTGCTCCAACACAAAATGTATTCCGTATTTTTTCGACATCTCATCGCATTTTAATTTCATATAAGAAATAACTTTTAGTCCAAATTTCAAGGCTTCTTTGCTTTCATGCAATTCTTTTCCAAAATGATATTGAACCATTTCATTTAAACCCAAAATCCCCATAAGATAAGAGACCCTGAACATTCGCAGATATGGCTGCCCGTCTCTTTTCATTGCAAGCATGGATAACGGCCCATTTTGTCCCAGAGATAAAATTTCTTCTATGAATTTCTTTTTTTGCACATGGGCATTTGCCGCCATTTCCAGCATTTGATCAAGAAGTTCAAATAACTTTTCAGTAGATCCTTCTGCTCGGAAGGCAAGCCTTGGCAGGTTTACTGTTACGTTTTGAAGCGCGGAATATCTCATTCTCCATGGTTCTTTGGCATCGTCCAAATCCGACTGTTCCAGTTTAAATGAGAGTCTGCAGCATTCGGATATTTTTGCGGTTTCACCGCGATCGAATACAAAGTAGGTATTTCCCATCTCTGTCGCGACTTCTGATATGTGGTGTAAAAATTTTTCATGCCCTTCTGTCTTGAAAAACTTTTCCGTCATGTGAACAAGAGGTTTTGGGAAGAAAAAAGGCCTTCCAGATCCGTCTCCTTCTTTATATACATCAAAAAGTGCCCATACAAAACGCTGTGCCTCCTTTTCATACTCGCCGTATTTTTTTCCTGTATATTTTCCTCCGGGACCTATGGCTTCCACATTTTCAAAATGTTTTGGAACCTCCCAGTATAGGTTGATATCGGAAAAGATTGCCTGTCCGCCGCGAGCAACGGCCTGTTGGCTGTATTCATATATCATCATTTGCGCGATTTGATAAATTTCTTTATCTGATCTTCCCTCCAGAAATGGGGCAAAGAAAAGGTTTACAGCATCCCATCCTATTGCTCCCGCGAAAACGCCTTGAAGAGCCGCGGAAAATTTTACCATTTGCGCAAGAAGAACTTCCGCGTGTTTTGCGGGCTTGGCAATGCTCAACGCGTTTGGGAGATCAAGTCCGAACTTTTTGACGTATTCGACCGATTGTCCCGAGCAATAAGGCCTGTCAATAAAGCCTAAATCATGCAGATGAAGGTCTCCTCTCATGTGGGCGTCGCCTATGTCCTGTGAGAAAACATGAAGAAGCGCCAACTCTTTTTTTATGCTTTCGGCAAGGCTGAGGTTTGTAGCTTCGGGTCCATGAGGGACGTTTGCATTTTCCTTGTTTGGAGCAAAGACTATCTGTTTCACATCATACAAAGGGAGCCCAAGCCGAGTGTGCTTGCGTCGAGCCTCCTCCAGCCCATATTCCAAAAGTTTTACATCGACAAGTTCGCGGATGAGCGGGGCTGTTATTGTTTTAATCCGCAGGCTTGAAATTTGACGTTCAACTTCGTGTCCTATAATTTCTGCTATGTCGCGGCTTAGCTCTGTTTCCCTTATAAGCGCGTCTATTATTTTTTCCCTGTTCCATCCTACAATATCTTCCCCTGATGTCCTTACAAACAAAGCCAAATCGGTGGCATCATCATTTCTGTTCTTTTGATAATCAAGCATTTCCTCTTCTTTTTGGCTCAATTCTTTTTTTTCTGTTGTTAGTACCAGATTCATAATTTTTCCCTCCTTATAAACTTTACAAACTCTGCGACATTCTTAAACTGCCTGTAAACCGATGCGAATCTGATATATGCCGCCTGGTCGAGACTTCCAAGCTTTGCAAGTGTTATTTCTCCAATTTTTGAGCTTGAGACGATTCGCCCTTTTTCATGCTGGAGCTCTTCTTCAACTTCGCTTACCATCTTTTCTATGCGATCCATGTTTATCGGCCGCTTATGGCAGGCTCTAAGGACTCCGGAAAGCAGCTTTTCCCTGTTATACGATTCTTTGTGTCCGTTCCGTTTTATTACCCATAACGGCTTTTCTTCTATGCGCTCGTAAGAAGTAAATCGGCGTTTACATGAGAGGCATTCTCTTCTTCTTCTGATTGACTGTCCGTTCTCTGTAATGCGAGATTCAAGTACTTTATCATTCTCTTTTTCGCAGAAAGGACATTTCATGCTTATCGCTACCTCTAGTGAGCTCAACTAGGATATCCTACTACATGTGTGGTGTCAACCGCTAGATGTAGGGGTTTGGCTTTTCTTGTCTCCTAGATTTTGTTGTTGACATTATTTTATTTTTGGGGTTGCCGGAGAAATTGTTTTGTTATGTGGATGAAAGTTGCGTTGTATAAGGGAAAAAACTCCCTTATAATTTACGCTACAATCTGACATATAGCTTGTAATATTTTTTTATTGCTCTTATTGAAATTTTTTTGATTTTATTCAGACACTTAAATAAGATGCTGCACTTATTTAATAACAGAAAAATACGAAGTTTTGAAAGATATCTGTTGCCTGCGCGTTCAATAAAGGGCAGCAGGAGTGCTCAGTCAACGGATAAATTACCAAGAGAAAGAGTATTAGCTCCTTTGCCTCAAGAGAAGATTTTGGAATGGATTCAAAGTCAAAATCATGACATAAACTTAAGGACTTCAATGAGGGATTCAGAACAGGTTGCATTTGCTTTGGGTTGGACAGAGTTGAGAGGCTTTACGGATGCGGAGATTTTAACGAGTATTGGGTTTAAGCATAACAGAAGAGGTTTATATCTGCTTAATATTTCAACATTTTTTCAATATTGGGAAAGAGCAGATGCTATCCCTTTTGGAAGTAGGGAAGATTCTTTTTCTACACCCGCAGATAAATTTGTGATAGCGCTTATGCGATTGGCTCCTTTAAAATATGTTGTTGAAAAGCCGACTTATCTCCAGGTCTTGGAAATGATGTATCATGCAAAAGGAATTATAAGCTTTGTCGTATCTAATGTTATTGAAAAAAAAGAATCAAAACTGCCAAAAAAAACAAAGCCTATATTTTTGCCTTTGTTTGTAGCGGCTCCTTTTCCTAAAGATTTTTTTGGTATTGAATCAGACGAAAAGCCTCATCGTAAGGACTTAAATAAAAAAGGACTTGGTGAATGGTTTTTTATTCGTTATGCAATCAATTTAACATCCGCATATTATATTGATTTTTTTAATATAGAAGATGAATCAACAATTATAATTTCCCAACTACAACAGACAGCGCAAAGGTTGTGGCCGGATAATTATGGAACGCAAAGAAACTATATCGCGACAGTTTTGAAAAATTTGTGCTTGACCTATGTAATCCCTAAGAAATCAGGGAAATATTGCAATTTGGGTTAAGGCTATACCGAAGTATTAACGCCAATTTTTTTAAATTTTTAGATCCTTACATTTGATGTTCAAAAGATATTGGATTATAAGCTGCAGGAGTAACATCTGGAGAATAGGCAGCTATTCTTGTATGAAGGGCGTTAATAAACAGGCTTTCTCCTGCTAATTGAATATATCGGTCTTTTATTTTATTCATATGAGCTATCATCTCCTCTCTTGTAAGAGGTCTATTATCCCCAGATGCTAAGAGTTGCTGTTCATATAAACTTTCAGGGGCAAAAACTCCCATGAGTGTTAAATAGCGAGGGAAAACTTTTGCCATCACTTCAGCTATTCCTTTTGCATGTTCATCAGCATATTTAATACCACCTAATCCGGGCATAACAGTCACAGAAGCAAAAATTTCAGCATTTCTTAAAAAATTTGCCGCCTCTAAAATTTCAGCTACAGTAAAACCTTTATCAACAAGACCTAAAACAGTATCGTCCCCAGCTTCACATCCCCAATAAACAAGATTTAATCCCTGACGCTCTAAACGTCTCAAACCATCTTCCCCATGTCTTATTATTGCCTTGGTTGTGGCATAACTTTCTATTCTCCTTATATCTCCACCTTTGTATCTATTTATGTATTCTAAAATTTCAACCAAACGATTTGTTGGCATAATAAAACCATTTCCACCACTCAAAAAAACTCTATTAAAATTATCAGCAAGATCTCTTTTCCCCATGTATTCTTGAATTAAAGCAAAATGATCTTTAAATCTGCCAAATCTAATTAAAGAAAATTCTTCTTTTTCATATAAACTACAATATGTACATTTACGCCAATCACAGCCCGTAGATATTTCAAATCTAATTACTTTTTTACCTGATGCACTCGGCGGAGCAAAAGGATAAGCAGAATAAAAATCTCTATCAGAATAAAGCAACCTAAGATTTAGTGGCAACTGCTTTCCTCTCGGATCATTTACTTGAGCTACAATAGTATCTAAAACTGATGAGCCTATAATCGAGCCTAAATTATAAGTTGGACGTTTTCTTTTTAACGCAACAACAGGTTTTAAAAATCCATCTCTAATGCTAGCAATAAATAATTCCAAATATCCAGCTCGCACAAGTTTAAATTCGTCACGTCTATCTAAGGGTGAATAATCATATTCCCTTGGATTATAATATCCCCATCGCAACGAAACCTCAAAATCATGGAGATTGACCTCTTTATCAATTTGGGGCCATGTGGCTGATGAAAAATCTATTCTATGATCTCTTATCCGTCTAATTGCCAAATTGGTAGCTTTATTATCTTCTAAAAAGTACCCTTCAAAAAAATAATATCCCCCCTCATACTTTACAATATCTCCACCACTAAACCCAAAATCATCACGAATACAATCAACCCAATATTTACCACCTATTTGAACGCTTTCCAGCGGATAGACTAAATCAATAGCGGTAAAAGCAAATTCAAATAATGTTAAATCAGGATTTTCTGCAAAAGCATCTATTGCTGAATTAATAAATATTTTATATTGATCTAAGCTCACAACTGATTCTTTAAGTCTTTCTATTCTTTTAACAAGCTGTTTTCGCTGTTGTTCAAAAAAATCTTCGCTCAATGCGCCACCTGAAGTAGCTATCGCATCTTTTATTTTTTCATCCACTTTTCTCAGAAATAGATCAATAATTCCAATCAAAACATCCCTGGTTTTATGAAATCTTTTTATTATAAAACCAATAGAAGTTTTTCTTGAAATAGACAACTGACTTGTTAAAGTTTTTTTTAATTTAGCTTCAAATTCATCAAATAAAACATTAAAAGCATTAAAAACGACATCAACATATTCTGTATTACAAAAAAAATCTGTTCTAAACTCAACCATTTTATTAGGATCTCTAACAAGAGCCACATCCTGGTTAACAATATGCCTAAAATCGTATGAATATCCTCTTTCAAAAATTTCACTGACACTATTCAAAACAACCGCAACAACATGTCTTGCGGCTTCTACTGGATTGGAATAACTACTCACTAATGTTTCAAAATAAACAGGTTTATTACAAAAAACACATACTGATTGGTCTTCATTTGAGATATCAAAAAGAGGGGCAAGATAATTGGCAACTTCCTCCATGATGTCATTTAAGATTCGTGACATACTGTCTATAATATTTTCTTCTGGGATGGAAGTTCTTATTTTTAATCCTATCTTAAAACAAATCCCTTTTATTAACCATGAAAGGGCATTTATTATTATTTTTTCATAATCCAAACAAGCCCTACCCCTCGATATTAAATTAAGTATTTTATCAATTGAGCTTTCAGAATAAGTTCCTTTCAAAAATGCCTGAAAATTGCCAAATATTCTGTTATGAGCTGACTCAAGAGCGGCTGGAGAATCACATGAGATTAACTCTCTTTCAAGGCGATGTCGATCTGCCAGTGGAAAAAGGTTGTTGGTTCTTCTTAAGACATCTGTAATTTCTGCTACTAATAAAGTGGTAACAAATCTATTAAAAACCATCTCAAGGGGCAAAGGTTCTTGCATCTGCACAGATTCTCTTGCTGAATGTAAGTCTGTAAGTTCTTTTAATCTATCAATTTTTTTGTCTGTTCGATCAACGGAATATCCCGTCAAAGGGTTAAACCCATAATCTTTTTCAGGATTGTATTCCCCACGTTTTTTTATTATTCTTAATGTAGACCCAGTTGAGTCGTAATGTATTACAGACTTCAGACCTCGATCATTGATTATCCTTCCCCATAATACAATTTGATATTCACTATAATTATTTACATAATTATATGAATATCCTTCAACAAAAACTATTTGTTCACACCACAAAGACTTGTGAGAACTATCCGTAACAATATCGCCTGCACGAATACCATGAAAATGTGAGGCAACACAATCTACCTCTAAAGGTTTAACATTATCTGCAGAAATAACTCTTTTTGAAGGATATTCAAATTTATAGGTGTCACTGGAAGCAACAACAGGCAATACAGTAATAGGACGTGGAGAGTAAGATAGGCGCACCAATTTCTCAAAATGAGGAGGTAAAGAACGGTTTGCTATAGACAAGTTTGTTTCCATATATAATTTATAAATCTAAGTTAAGTCATTTTCAATTCCAGACATAGGGACACAAACAAAAGTAGCAATAGTCCCTAAAGCATCTGAGTGTTTCATTATCTTTGAAATTAGTATCTGCCGATTGTTTGTATCTTCCGGATAAAGATTCGAAAGTAAACAACCAATAAAAAATATTTTATCAAAAGGGTTTGCATTTGTTTGCTTCCAATCAAAAGAATTTGCTATATAAGAGGCACATTCAATAAAACAATCATCTGTTAACTTTAAAAAAGTAAAAATCCCAGCGGCAATTGATGCTTGTTCAGCCATATCTTCTTCAATAGAAAGACGTACTTCTTGTTTTTTAGCAAACATTGCAACATAAAAGGTATCACTAGTGTCCCAACGTTGAAAGGGTAAAAACTCGATAAAGCTTGACAATTAAGGGGTAGAGAGAAATGAAGCATGTAGTCGATTTGAAATCAAAAACAAAAAATAGCCATACTTCTTCAGGCA
>Ga0208373_1000333_pt1 | contig 85230 bp, 75 predicted proteins | sample RifOxyC2_FD_184036 | JGI IMG/M metagenome (GOLD analysis project Ga0208373, IMG submission 184036) | Soil microbial communities from Rifle, Colorado - Rifle Oxygen_injection C2 (SPAdes) | ecosystem: Environmental > Terrestrial > Deep subsurface > Rock core/Sediment | place: Rifle, Colorado... | reverse complement strand
GATTGTATTTGGCAAGGAGCAGATGCATAGAGTTGGTAACGGAAGTATGACGTTGAACAATTTTAATGCGGGCACGAAGAGCATCGCGAAGAAGACGGTTATCGTTAGAAATTTTATGAGCGACAGGAATGTAATCCATGCGAAGAAGTTGGGCTAAAGTATGCGAATCAACTTTATCTGTTTTGACTTTAGCATAAGCAATAGCTTTAACATACTTGGCATGAGCAAGAACCATGGGAATGTTAAGAGAAGAAAGCAGATCGCCCAGCCAATACCATGTCATAGTTGACTCGACAGTTGTTATGTTCTCGTTGCCGAGATCAGAGAAATACTGAACGAAGTTATGGTTCACATTTTTAATATCTGCTTCTTTGATAATGTTGCCGGAAGAATCAACTGTGGTTAAGTAAGAAGTGAACTTGTGAAGATCGATACCAGTGTAATACATAGATGCCTCCAATAAGCAATTGTTGTTGGAGAAACATTAACTGTTTTTTTACTTATTGGAAATATCACGCGCCTCAACAGCGACCGCGTCTATGACGCAGTCGTTTGATGTAGTTATTGGGTTTAGTTTTTCAGAGTAGGTTTGTTGTTAAAGGTTGATTTGCAGTGCATGACAAAATCCGCTAAGAGCGGTTAATTATAAATAAAAAGGTTGTTGCTAAAAGCGTCATTGTAGTTATGGGCGGCGCTTTAGTTGCAACGCCGTTATACTTTTTAGGAATGCTAAAAATTGTATGTTAAATATTGATGATTTGGCAGTAGGAAAATTCTCGTTAGATTTCCCTAAAATTGTTTTAAGTAACAAGAGTGGGAAAGAATACCTTGGGGCCGGGAATATATTCCAAGATTCAGATGGTGATTTGCAATTAAAAATGTATTCATATGATGAGGAAGGTTATAGGCTATTTAACAAACTTGGCAAACCCAAACCTGGTCGTATTATTCCCAACAGTCACTATTTTAAATTCAGTGGCAAGGATACTTTTGATCAAGAATGGAAATCTGAGAGAGTTAATTTTGGTTATGACTTATCCGCTGATTTTAAAAACATTATTATCAAATCAAATATTCACTACATTAAACAAAAGGTTAAAGGGATTGTAAAATTCAATAGGCCTCAATATGTAATCAGATTTAAGAAAGATATAAGATTCCCAAAAGTTGATTATTATGGCAAAAGTGCAAAATCATATGAAAAGATTAAAAATGATTTTCGAGTAAATATTATTGCAAATTTTATTCACAATGATTTGGAATTCCTTTTTTATGAAAACGAAAAATGGTATATCGCAGAAGTATTTTCTAACAAAGGTAGACTCAGCGAAAATATCGTAAATTATCTTTGTGAAGCTTTACAATTTGTGCTTTCTGCAAATATTTATTGTGTTGTTATAGAAAAATTTGAAGGATATTATGACAGTATCCAAATCAGAAATATCCGCAAATCTAGTCCATCGCATAGAATCCCTCCACCAATAAGTTTTAATTCTGCAAAAACTTCTGATATATGGAAAATGTTTTGCAAATATTATGATTTTGTTTCTAAAAATAACTCGGTTAATTACCATCCTATATCGCTAAAACTTCACAATCTCATTCAAGCATCTAGCATTTCCTTGGAATCTCAATCATTATCCATAACTACATTAATAGAAAGTATTGTTATGAATAATTTTGCCTTATATCTCAAAGCAATCGATAAATACGAAATAGATATCGCTAAACTTAAGAAACATCTTGTTTCTGATAATTACCAACAAGAGTTTATAGATAGAATTAATGGTTTCTTCCCCTTATTGGTTCGACCTAATCCTAACAATGTTCTAAGAGCGCTATTAAATAAAAGACTAATTAAAAAATATCATATAGATACATGGAATGAATTGCGCAACCCGATAGCTCATGGGAAAATAATTGAGTTCAAGGATTATCAAAAGTATTTAACATTGTGTTATAAATGTCAGTCGCTTTTCAATTTACTTATTTTCCTTCTGATTGAATATCAAGGATATTATAATGATTTCAGCCAATATGGTTTTAAAATGAAATCGTTTAAAAAAAGTATAACACGCGTCTCAAGCGGAACGCTGTAGTGGGTCGTGGTATTTATAGTTTATCATTGTAGTGATAGTTGAAGAAAGGAAGTAAATAAAAAAAACATAAACAATAAGTCGTTGTATTTGTAGCGGCAACCTTTTGGCGTCCGCTTAAACGCAACGTCGTTAGTAGGCTATCAAAATTGTTAGGGAGATTATATTTGAAAAAGTTAATCCTATTTACATTGTTCTTAATACTTATTCTTGTTTCGTGTAAGAATGAAGATAGTATTGTCAATCAAAATACTTTACACGAATTAGTTCCATTAAAAATTGGTAATTGGTGGGCATTTCAAAGAATAAATTATGACTCAACTGGTAATGCTGTATCAACATTTATAGATACCATGAAAGTATTACGCGATACTGTGATACAAAATGAACGATGGTTTATTACAAATTATTATGGCATCTATAGAAACGCAACAAATGGAGTTCGGTTTTGGGATTCAACTAATAATTCAAGTTATGTTTATCTATATCCTGTAAAAGAGCATGATATGTTCGTGATGGGAAGTGCAATTGTTGAGGTTATATCTACAAACGAAAAGCTGAAAGTCCCATATGGTGATATTTCTTGTGTTCACTATAAAGCAACTTTTAGCTCACTAAACAATTTTCATATAAATTATTATTTGTCTCCAGGAATTGGATTTGTTAGTCTTGAAGGTCCTGCGAGGACAATTAGTGGCAGAAGTTATCTTTACTATCGTGAACAATTAGTGTCTTACTCATTGAAATAATTATTCGCATTGCTTTATTGTTGCCTACTAACCCGCTCTTGCACCCGACCGCATTTTTTCATAGCGGCATTTGGGAAATTATTGAGTTTGGTTAACAAAGTAAGCGTAGCAATAAAGTTTGTTCTAATAAATAAATTAGTTAAAAATTATTGGCATTGCTTCTTAGTTTCGTCATTGCTGTTATGGGCGGCGCTTTAGTTGCAACGCCGTTATATTGTTTGAAGATATGAAAAGAATTTTCAAAAATATTGTTATGGGATTGACAATAATATTGTTCCTTAACTCGTGCAATTCTATCACTGAATCAATTCCGTCTCCTCTTGAATACCCAACTAATTTATTCTCAATTGGTAGAGTAAAAGCCGATTCTATCCAAAATTCAATTCGAAGTAATGATTTCTTTTCTTACATAGATGAATATGGTTTATTCTCATTCTCTGGAACATTAGGTAGAGGGAACTCAAATATCACTGATAAAAACGTTGCAATCCGCTTGGCAAAAGAAGCTTTACTCAAATATTCCAAATATTCAAATGTTAGTGATACTACAAAACTAGAATTAAATGAAGCTACTAATTATAATCCTTCACCACTTCATTTTACCGATTGGATTGTATCATTCAAGAACCAGAAGTATAATGGAATTGAAGTTTTAAATACTGGCATAATCGTGGTTCTTCATAATCAAGTAAGTCAAATAATTGGGCATCATTTCAAAGAAATATCAATTCCTATAAATGGCACATTATCAAAAGATAAATTAGAAAATATATTGGTTGGTAAAAAATTAGAAATGATGTGTAAGACTAAAATAGAAATAACAATAACTCATGAAATGATACTAAAAAATAAAATTGCCCAAAATATTATTTGGCGTGAGCTAAATGGTATTATAGAATTAAGACTTACTTGGAATATTCCTATATCAACTTCTAATGATGATAATGTTAGTTGGAATGTATGGGTAGATATATTAAGCGGTGAAATATTATTCTATAGCCCAACTTTTATATGTTGAAAAACAGTATAACCAGTTCTTCAAGACCGACCGCTTTAAACGTAGCGGCATTTGTGTAGTTATAAAGCTACGTTGTAAAAGTTAGTAGCTCTTTGAGTGTAGTTAACAAAATGAAATAATAAATAATTATTGGCGTTGATTTTACAAAGCTGCAAAGTTGTGCTGGGCGGCGGCTTAAAACAATGCCGTTATACGTGCAAGATTATGAGTGAAATAAAATATCATAGATTGTTTTGGTGGATAGAAGGCATATCAGCTATTCTACTCTTTATTGCCTTATATACAAATTTAATACACAAAGTTGATTTGATAATTAGTATTGGTATTTATCTATTATTATCATCAATCTTTTATTTCGCCCTTGACTTACGTGTTGTTACAAAAGTATCTGATAAGTTAAAAGACGAGCTAAAAGATTACAACAACCCCAATATAGAGCGATTAAACAAAGCTTCTGTCTTTATTAATCTAATAAAAGTCCTAGTACTGTTATTTATTATAGTTATTGGTAATAAATCCATGGTACAGTTAAATCATTGGATTAATGCAGTTGTGATCGTTATGTTTTTCGGTGTATTATTAATTCTAATATACCTCTACCTAAAAAACGTATTGTTGTCTTACAGTTATCCAAATACATCATTAATGCATTTAATTAAGAACTTTATTTTTTATTATAATAAAAAGGATAATAGATCAATAGTAGATAAACCTATAGGCATAGGTTCAACAATAAATTTTGCTACAAAAGAAGGTAAGTTCATTTTTTTATTGTTGCTTTTTCCACCAATTGTAATAGTAGTATCAATTTTAATTCTCAAATCACTTGGTAAAATATAAATGCACGTATAACCTGCAACTCAAACCGACTACTGTATTCGGCTTATTATTTGCTGTTTAGCTTTGCAGTGTTTTTTGAAAATAAGAAGTAACTAGATAATATAATCAGTAAAAGAAAAAACGTTGGCAGCGTAAACCTTTTGGCAGCCGTAGTGAATAATAATTGACACAAAATTTGAAAATAAGGAAGTCCAATTAAGCTATTAAAAAAACGAGACTATTATGTTTGTTAAAGAAGCGACTGTTGTAATTTTGGTAGTAGCATTTTTTTCAGTAGCGCTAGCAGAAAATAATTCTGATTTCTATTATTCTAAAGGAGATTCAACAAAAATGACACCGCAAGAAATAATAATTGCAAAAGAAAAAGCAATACTAGACAGATGGATAACCGGCGATACATTCGGATTTATTGAAGCTGCCGCCGAAGAAATAACCTATTTTGATCCCGGTTTAGAAAAACGCTGTACAGGTAAAAAAGAATTTTATGATTGGATTGCCCCTTTCAATGGGACATTCAGCTTTCCCAACTATGAATTTATTGATCCGCAGGTTCAAATGCATGGTGATGTTGGTGTTCTTACTTTTAATTTTATTGGGTTTATGCAGGATGGCAGTAAAGAGTATTTTAATACAACTGAAGTATACAGACTGATTGATGGGGATTGGAAGCTAATAAGTTCTCACTGGTCACAAACTAAACCTAAAAGATGATATTTGATTAAAAAGAAATGTTCATTTACTATATGATTAGTCAAAGAAAATATATTTATTACATAGGCAGTAGTTAAATAAAGTACAAAACGGTATAGCCCTTTATTTAAGCCGACCGCTTCTTCGATACAGTTGTTTGAAGTAAAATAACGTTGCTTTGATAATTGCTGGTCTGTTGTTATGGGCGGCGGGTTAAGCGCAACGTCGTTGGGCATCATATTAATAACAAATGACCTCTGAAATATTAAGACTAAGTCATGGTGAGCTTGTCGAACCATGACAATACAAACTAAATTGTCACACTTCGACAGGCTCAGTGTGACACTAAATTAATTATTCAGAGGTCTCAACAAATGAATCTGTAATAAATTATTCTATGTTTTTTAATTAAAAGGTAGGTAGAAATGTCAAAGTTCAGAAAATTAGCCCCCCTTATTTTTGTCATTTTGTTTCCCTCTTTGTCATTATCTCAAGTAAGAGAATCGTCAGAAAAAATCACGGTAATGACACTAGGGGTTTTTCATTTCAATTTTCCTAATCTGGATGTACAAAAAGTTGATGATAAAGATAAGATTGATGTTTTAGAAGAAAAGTATCAAAAGGAAATTGTCAAGATTATAGGTGCACTAAAAAAATTCAAGCCAACCAAGATTGCGATTGAGGCAAATCCTGCTTCCCAAAAAAAAATTGATTCATTGTATAAAGCATATAGGTTTGGCAAACATTCACTTGGAAGAAATGAAATTGAACAGTTGGGATTCCGCCTAGCGAGTGAACTGAAAATTGAGAAGTTGGAATGCGTTGATACATGGGGCAAAACTTATGAAAGTCTAAACTATTTGCTTATTGATAGCTCTTCCAGGGCGAAAGCGTTTGAGCAATATTATTTCAACAATCCAGATACTATATATAAGAAGAAAAGCTCCGGTAAAAGTCTTTTAAAAATTGAAGGGATTACAAATAATTTACTATACTTGAATGATTCCCAAATTATAAAAGAAAGTTTGGGACCTTATCTCATTGGACATTTTAAGTATGAGGAAAAAGCAGATGATTTTACCGGAGTTGATTTTGAAACTGGGAGATGGTTTAATCGTAATCTGAGAATATTTCGTAACATACAAAGAATTACAAAAAGTACTTCTGATAGGATCCTCGTCATTTTTGGAGCTGGGCATATGAACATACTAAACTATCTTTTTGAATGTTCACCTGAATACAAGTTAGTTAGTCCGGAATCATTCTTAAGAAAAGCAAAAAAATAAATAGGAAAATGCCTATCCGCCGCTCAATACGGACAGCCCCGCAATACTACTGCAGGGTAAACTATTTTCAGTGCGGTGTCCGCCAGAAAACTGCGAACAGGTTTGTGTAATTGAAAAGTTGTGTAAAAAAGTAAATTGCTTTTTGAATGTTGTTAAGTAATCAAAGTTATTAATGAATTATAGTCGTAGGTTTTTCCTCCGAAGGAGTCCCTTCGGGAAAAGCTGCATTGATGTGTTGGCGGCGGCTTAAAAACAACGCCGTTATTCCGTAAAAGGAAAGATTGAGCTGTAATTCTTTTCTTAGCAAATTTATTCTGGTAAGTGAGCTTAATGGAGGCTCGCTTCTGTCCGGAGGTATCTGAACGTTATGTCACATAATCGTGCGAATAAACCTCAAGGAAAATATATTATGAAAATAATTAACCAAACAAGGCGTAACTTCCTTAAGATGGCTGGCTTTGCGGCATCAGCATTGACATTTCCCACTAAGATTTATCCAACACATCTCATAGAGCCCAAGAATCAAGGAGACAAGTTTCCGATAAGTTACCAGCTCAGATTGTACAGCGGACTCTTGCGGTTGTATGATGATTTCGATCCCTTTCAAGACGAACAAGCACCCAACTTTGAATACGAGTTTTCCCACCCTGAACTCGAGCGATTGCGCGAAAAGTATCAGCTCGATCTTATCGCCGGAGCCGGGGATGAATGGTCAAAGGCTCTTAACTTAATGAAATGGATATCAGAGCACGTAGGATATAAAGCAGACATAACAAGTTCACTGCCGGAAGTCTGTAAAACGCTTCCAATGAATTCAATTGGGCTATTAGAGTACTCATTCAATAAGGGTCAAGATTATGGAATTAACTGCTACATGCATTCTATCGTGCTTACAGAGGTCTGCTTATCTATAGGATTGAAAAGTCGTATTGTGTCACTAAATCCTCTTAATCCATATGATTATGATAATCACTTGGTCACAATAGTTTGGATTACTAGATTCTCAAAATGGGTGATGCTTGACTCCTCATACCATGGGTATCTACGCGATTCCGGGGGAGAGATTCTCAACCCTTGGGAAGCAAGAGATCTGCTTTGTCGTCATAAGACCATTGTTTGCAACGAAGAGCTAGTATATAATGGTATTAAAAATAATTCAGAGGATTACCTGCGTTACCTAGCTAAGAACTTATTCTACATGCATTCGCCATGCTTCAGCGGGTTCAACAGCGCCACGACTTCAGAAAAACCGTGGCTCACACTTACTCCCAAACATTTCGATGTTTGCAAAAGAGAGACATATAACATGAAATGGCGCGCGGAAGGAAAAAATGGCAATTGGGAAAAAGATGAACTTGAGCGGTTACTGAAGGATGAATGCTACGTTGTTGGCACTTCATCTATCGCATCATTCTCCCAAAAGCCTATTTGAGCAGTCCTCTGATAATGACTATGGGTTTTTATCAGTAACCACTGGTGCTGTGCAATATTTTGCGGTATAACCCGCAAATCAAAGCGACTGCCTTAAACGTTGTGGCATCTGCCAGGAAACTGCGGACAGGTTTGTGTAATTGAAAAATTGTGTAACAAAAGTAAATTGCTTTTTGAATGTTGTTAAGTAATCAAAGTTATTAATAAATTATTGGCGTTGGCTTTCAGTGTTGCATTGTTGTTCCGGGCGCGCGTTAGCCACAATACCGTTGGTTGCTAAGTATAATGAATAATATTTGTAACTGAATAATAATATATCATTAAAAGCTATGGCAAAAGTTAAAATTGATGATGTGGTAGAGCATTTAGAATTTGCAAGTGATATGAACAAATCTTTCTTAAATAAAAAGACCGGTAAAATCCATTTAATTCCGGAAGAATTAGAGAGATATGCTGAACCGGATTTTGAAGATGAAGATTTCATTCCGGAATGGGAAAAAGAAATTATACCAGTAATAAAGGATATTAAACAGAATCCAAATGATTATATAGAAATCCCGGACCGGTTTTATATAAATGAATATGCAATTATGGAAAGATTTTGCTTGTCCTTAGAAGAAGCTCTTCGTGATAAAATGTATGCTGCAATAAAAGGAAGTGGTGCATTCCGAAGATTTAAGGATAGCATTCATAATTATGGAATTGCTGATGATTGGTATAAATACAAAGAAGAATCTTTTAGAGAAATAGCTATAGAGTGGTGTAAAGATAATGATCTTGAATACTATTGATGATCAATTACAAAAGAAGCAACTAACCCATTCTTCAAACCGACCGCTTTATAAGTTGCGGTATTTGTAATGGTAGAGATGTATTGGAAAGTAGTTGCAATACAACCAAGTTTATAAATAATTATTAGTATTGGTTTTCCTCCGAAGGAGAATATCTGCATAGCAAAAAACGCAGGACTGGTTGTACAAAACCGTTATGGGCTGCGCTTTAGCATCAGTAATTAGAATTTTGAAATAATTTATCGCATATAGTATCTATAAATTTACTTCTGAACGCAAAAAGTCCAACATAATTACCGGGATAGATATGAAATTTTTTCTTTTGTTCTCTTTAATAACATTTTCTTTATTAGCCCAGCAGGATATAAACCTCCGGTTATGGTACGACCGACCGGCAGCAAATTGGAATGAGGCATTACCCATTGGAAATGGAAAACTGGCAGCAATGGTATTTGGCGAACCGGCGAAAGAACAACTGCAGCTTAATGAAGAATCGGTTTGGGCCGGGGGTCCGAATAATAATATTAAGCCGGATGCGAATTCAATTATCCGGCAAGCAAGAAAATTGATTTATGAAGGAAGATATGTTGAAGCGCAAGAATTAGTTAATAAGGAAATGACCCCTTATGGAAACAGTGGAATGCCATATCAACCGATTGGAAATCTTTATCTCAAATTTCCCGGGCACGAACAGTATTCTAATTTCTACAGGGAACTGGATATTCAACAAGCGACAACAACTACTTCCTACAAGGTAGGCGGAGTAGAATATCGTCGCGTGATATTTGCCTCTCTTCCAAATAAAGTCATAGTGGTTCGCCTCGAAGCAAGTCAACCGGAAAAAATATCTTGCACACTTAGCATGGATTCACCGCAACAAACACAAACAACACTCAAGGATGGAGTTCTTATTCTTTCCGGTATTGCCGGCGATCATGAAGGACAAAAGGGATCTGTAAAATTCCAGACTTGTGTTGATGTAAAGACAGAAGGCGGATCAACGCGGGCATCGGAATCTACCATCGAAATTGTGAATGCCACGGCGGCTACAATCTATATCTCTATCGGAACCAATTTTAAGAATTACAATGATCTATCCGGCGACCCAGCATCTTCTGCGCATGAACTGCTGACAAATGCAATGCAGCAAGACTACAATGAAGTTCTGGCAGAACATATTAGGCTGTATAGAAATTATTTTGATCGAGTATCGCTGCGGCTCAGTCAAACAGATTCAGTCAAAAATACAACCAAGCAACGAATACAAGATTTTAAGAAAGGAAATGATCCGCAGCTGCTTTCTTTATATTTTCAGTATGGCAGATATTTATTGATTTCAAGTTCTTTTCCCGGGTCGCAGCCGGCGAATTTGCAAGGGAAATGGAATCCCAAAATGCAACCACCATGGGACAGCAAATACACGATTAATATAAACACAGAAATGAATTACTGGCCTGCTGAGGTTACCAACCTACCTGAGATGCATCAACCGCTATTTGATTTACTAAGCGATCTCTCGATAACCGGAAAGCAGAGCGCCGGAGTGATGTATCATGCCCGTGGCTGGATGGCGCATCATAACACAGATATCTGGAGAATCACAGGGCAAGTTGATCCGGCATTTTATGGTCTTTGGCCTATGGGTGGCGCATGGTTGAGCCGGCATTTATGGGAACATTATCTTTTTACGGGAGATCGTAAATTTCTCAAGTGGGCATACCCAATCTTGAAAGAAGCGGCATTATATTTTGTTGATGCATTGCAGGAAGAGCCAACTCATCATTGGCTTGTAGTTTCGCCATCCATCTCACCGGAAAACAGTTATATCAAAGAAAAGAAAGTTTCCGTAACGGCAGGGTGCACAATGGATAATCAAATTGTGTTTGAGCTTTTCTCAAATGCTATCCGTGCTGCGGAAATACTTGGTATTGATGCGCGTTTTACCGACACACTCACAATCAAACGCAAACAGCTGCCTCCCATGCATATAGGTAAGTATGGACAACTGCAAGAATGGTTAAGTGATTGGGATGATCCTAACGATAGGCATAGGCATATTTCACATTTGTTTGGTTTGTATCCCGGGAATCAAATTTCGCCGTGGCGAACGCCTGCACTTATACAAGCAGCCAGAACAACCTTAGAACAACGAGGTGATTTATCAACAGGCTGGTCAATGGGATGGAAAGTAAACTTTTGGGCAAGAATGCTTGATGGTGATAGAGCCTATAAGTTGATACGAGATCAGCTCTCACTGGTAGAAGAGGATAACTCAAAAGGTGCCGGAGGAACATACGCAAATATGTTTGATGCCCACCCGCCCTTTCAAATAGATGGAAACTTTGGATGCACAGCGGGAATTGCTGAAATGCTGCTTCAAAGTCATGATGCTGCTATTCAGATATTGCCGGCACTTCCGGAAGCGTTGCCGGAAGGTAATGTAAAAGGATTAGTTGCTCGCGGCGGGTTTGTAGTTGATATAGTATGGGCAAAAGGAAAAGTTCAAATGCTCACTATAAAATCCCGGTTGGGAGGCAATTGTCGTTTGCGTACATATACGCCACTATTCACAACGAATAACCAAGAGCTGCCAATCGCCAGTGGAGAAAATACAAATCCATATTTTAATATTGATGATGTTCCGGATGTTGTTATTTCTCCCAGTGCCTCGTTATTAAACTTACCCCAAAAACGTAGTTACATTTATGATGTAACTACACAGGAGGGTAAGGTTTATACTTTTAAAAGTTTGGAGATTGATTAATTTCTCAATTAAAGATTTTAACTCAGCAACTTGAAAGAGAAAAGAATTATCAAAACAACAAGCTTTATTGGAAAACCGTGCACTTGTAATTTGTTCCGGAAATAAGAGGCTTAATGAAAAGTGTAAAAGAATATTATGACGAAATTGGCTGGACGAAGCAGAAAGGCAAGTATGTTGACTCTTTATCATTTACCACTGATAAGGGGGCGAAATACAAATTAGCATGCAACGAGAGACTCCGGGAAATGATTGGCAGTCCTGAACTATTGCTTGATGTTGCCTGCGGTGCAAGTCCGTTTAATTCCAAAGCAAAGAAACAATTGTGCATTGATTTCAGCATTACGGCAATTAATGAAGCAAAGAAAAACAGACCGGACGGATTTTTTGTATTGGGTGATATTACTTCCCTTCCATTAAAAGATAACTGTGTTACAGATACTGTTTCAATGCATACAATTTATCATGTTGATAAAGACAGGCAAGCCACTGCAATTGCAGAAATTAAAAGAGTAACTAAGAACAAATGCTTTGTAGTTTACAATGCAGGCAAGCACGCTAAACTTGTGAACATTTTGACTCTTCCTTTACAGCTATGGAATTGGTCTGAGAAAAGAATAAATCCCAACAGCAAAAGAAAGATTTACTTTTACGCTCACAGCTACAAATGGCTGGAACAGTTTGGCGAGATAAAAACTTACCGGTTTCTTAATGAGAATGGAATAAAACTCTACAGTAAGTTATTATGGCTTGTTAGTAAAATCGAAATGCGTTTGCCCAAACATTCTTATCATCCTTTATTGGTGATTGATAAGAATAAATAAACTTTTCACTTCCCTTATAGAGCAACTCGAATCAGAGATTACTTAACAGCAATCATCTCGCAAGATTTTAAGAATGCCGGGTCAACATCAGCACCATGACCGGGAGTATCAGTAATTGTTATCTCACCAATATTATATTGAGCGCCGCCGATTATCGGATCTTCCTTCATAAATAAATATCCATCAAGATCGGCATACTGAATATTCGGTCGTGCAGAAACAAGATGTGCTGCGGCGGAAAGTCCGAGGCGCGTTTCAGTCATACAGCCAACCATACATTTAATTCCGGCACCTTCAGCAATTGCGTTTATCTTTAGCGCGTTATGTATTCCGCCCGACTTAGCAAGCTTGATATTGAAATAATCGCAGCATCCGCCTACTGCAAGTTTGTATGCGTCATGATGATCGAAAAGAGATTCATCCGCCATGATTGCAATTGTTGTGCTTTCTCTTACTCTGCGCAGATTATCATAATCCCAGTGAGCAATCGGCTGCTCGCAGTATTCAATTCCAAATGGTTCTAACGCCTTGAGCGTATTTACAGCAGTATGAAAATCCCATCCTTGGTTTGCGTCAATTCGGATCGGAAGTTTATCACCGATAGCAGCGCGAATACTTTTAATCCTAGCTACATCAAGTTCTTTTGTTGTTCCAAGTTTCACTTTAATTGCTTGAAAACCTTGCTTCTTGTAATCAACAGCTTTCTTTGCAACATACTCCGGCTCGCCAATGCTGATAGTGTTGTCCGTCCAAAAAGAACGCTTGCCGCCGCCAAGAAGCGCGTACAGTGGAAGTCCGGCAGCTTTGCCCGCAATATCATAAAGAGCCATATCAAACGCGCTTCGTATTGTACTGTTGAACGCAAGATACTTGTTCATTTCCTTGTTGCGTTCTTCTATGTTTAGCGGGTCTTTACCAAGAATTAGTTTAGCCAAATCAACAGCGCCTGCAATATTAATTGATTGAGTTTCACCGGTAATTCTCCAGTAAGGATTTGCTTCCCCCATTCCATAAATTCCTTTGTCAGTAAAAATTTTTACAAATACACTTTGCGCGCAAAGGATTTCCATGATTGCAATTCTAAAAGGTTCGTGAAAAGGAATATCAGCTTTGTAAATTTCTATGCCGGTGATTTTTAGATTTTCGCTCATGGTGTTCTCCTTTATAAATTCTTTTTATAGAACTCATCAACTTTTTTAATCAACAATTCCTTTTCTTCATCAGTTAGAAAAGTTGCTTCAAAGGAATACTTAGCCAGCTGGCAAACTTCTTCTTTTGTCAGTCCGATTGATTCCGCCAAAGCGAGATAGTTCTCATTTACATAGCCTCCAAAGTAAGCCGGATCGTCGGAGTTCAAAGTTATATGCAAACCCTTCTGAAGCATCTTTCTCAGCGGATGATCTTTTAGATCTGATACAACTTTTAATTTTAGATTTGAGATGGGGCAAACGGTAAGTGGAATTTTATTCTCACTCAAATATTCTACAAGTGTTGTATCACCAAGCGAATGATTGCCATGATCTACGCGGGAAACTTTAAGAAGATTTATTACTTCCCAAACATATTCAGCTGGTCCTTCCTCGCCGGCGTGCGCAACAGTTAAAAAGCCTTTCTCGCGAACAGCATCAAACACATCCTTGAATTTGGATGGCGGATTGCCTACTTCGGCTGAATCAAGTCCAAAAGCCGTAATCCAATTCTTGTAAGCACAAGCTTGGTTAAGTGTTTCCATTGCAGCATTTGCATCTAAGTCTCGTAAGAAACAAGGAATGAGTTTGGTTGTTATTCCAAACTTTTCTTTGGCGTCATCAAGCGCTTTATGAATTCCGTTGATAACAGTATCGAAGCTGATGCCACGGCTTGTATGTGTTTGCGGATCGAAGAATATTTCAGCATGAAGAACATTTTGCGAATGAGCTTTTTCAATATAAGCCCAGGTCATATCGTAAAAATCTTGCTCGGTAATAAGAACCGAAGCGCCTTCATAATAAATATCGAGAAACTCTTGCAGATTGTTGAAGTTGTATGCGTCGCGCAAAGCCTGAACAGATTTATGTTTTATTTCGAAATTGTTTCGCCGCGCAATTTCAAACATCAATTCCGGCTCTAACGTACCTTCAATGTGCAAATGCAGTTCTGCTTTGGGAATTCCTTTTATGAATTCCTCGAATGATTTATTTATGCTCATTAGCTTTCTTTCTTTTGGTGCTCAAGTAAATTAATCCGGATTTTTCACTAAGTAACGCTTAATCTTTTGAGTTGTCGTCTTCTCAAATTCATTATCACGAATGTAAAACTTCTTTATCATCTTGTGCGCAGCAAGCTCTTTATTGGCTTTCTCAATTTCTTCAGAAATCTTTTTGCGAATCAACTCTTCTGTGATTTTAACTTTCTGCGTTTCCGAAAGTTCTATGAATGCTTCGGCATCAACTACAATCTGAGCAGAAATAATTTCACCTTGCTTCGGGTCATCTTCACCAAAGACTAAGCATTCCAAAACAAAGGGACTGCGAACGAGCACGTCTTCAATTTCTTCCGGGAAAACATTCTTGCCGCTCTTAGAAATAATTACATTTTTCTTTCTACCGTTTATATGCAAGAAGCCATCTTCATCATAGAACCCAATATCGCCGGTCTTTAACCAGCCATCATCAAATGTGTCTTGTGTTGCTTTTTCATTTTTATAATAGCCAAGCATAACGCTCGGACCTTTAGCCCAGATTTCTCCAATTCCAAATTCATCCGGATTATTGATTTTTATCTCTACGCCGGGCAAAGGTAAACCCGCAGCGTTATCTTTGAACGCATCGAGGCGGTTTAGAGCTAATATCGGAGACGTTTCAGTTAATCCGTAACCTTGGACAAAATTAAATCCAAATTCACGCAAACCCTTTGCTACCATTGGATCCGGTGCAGCACCGCCGGCAATAAACAACCGAACAGAGCCGCCGAACTTTGCGTGTAATTCATGAAAAACTTTTTTCTTGAATTCTTTGAATCCGACAAGTGTAAAGAGGTTGGTAAACTTAACGAGCGGCGGAACGATTACAGATTTTACTTTGTCTTCTTGTATTCCCTTCATAATACGTTTGAACATTTTATCGTAGAGTAGCGGAACAGCAAGCAAAATTGTTGCTTGTACTTTCTGCAAATCATCAACAACAGTTTTTAGCGAGCGGGCGTAATGTGCGCTGGCTCCGGCAAAAAGCGGGCACAACATTCCGCATGTACATTCGTAAGTATGATGAATAGGCAGAACAGATAGAAAGCGGTCTGTCTCAACAATGTTTATCATCATTGTCATCGCCATTAGGTTAGATGCTAAATTACGCTGCGATAACATTACACCTTTTGCTCTTCCAAGCGAACCGGAAGTAAAAATTATTTCTGCTAAATCATTCGGATTGATAATCGGCATCTTGCTCGGATCAAGCGGACTCGCCTTCCTTATCATCTCCGGCATGATGTTAAATTCTTTGTCTTCCTTAGTTGCATCCATGCAAATGTAATGGTTCAAATTTTTCAGCGAGTTTTTTGCATCTGCAATGATGCTGGCAAAACTCCCGGAAAAGATTATCGCTTCGGAGTCAGATTCATGAATGATATTCATGATTTCATTCGTCGTCAAGTTTTTATCAATCGGAACAATCACATAATTGAAGCACATCAGAGTTAAGTAGCTCAACGACCATTGAACGCGGTTCTCACCAATCAGCGCTACATGGCTTCTCTCTTTAAGACCAAGTTGTTTCAGCGCTGAACCAAAAAGTAAAATGTTATCAAGAAGTTCCCGGTAGGTTAAACTTTTGAGCGGCGTGTCGTTCAAATCTTCTAATGCAATTTTAGGTCCGTACTTTCTTGCAGATTGAAGAACCATATCTTGCAATGATTCAATCTTCGGCACTTCATACATTTTTAGTTCTTTTTTCATGGCATTTATTCTTGTTTATGGATAGTTCATCCTGAAATAAAAAATCCCGAGTTAATCGGGATTTAATTTTTAGCGTCCTGCTATTTCTGTCAGAATAGATTTCAGCAGCCGGTAAAATTTATCAACATCTTCAATCTTAACCTTTTCATCCGGCGAGTGAGCTCCTACAATAGTAGGACCGAATGAAATCATATCAAGCCCGGGATACTTATCGCCGAGAATTCCGCATTCAAGTCCGGCGTGAACAGCTTTTATTTCCGGTTCTTTGCCAAATAATTTTTTGAAAACTCTTTTGGAAAGTTTTAGAATGTTTGAGTCAACATTCGGCTGCCAGCCGGGGTAGCCATCGCCGGTGGTAACTTTAGCGCCGGCTAATTCGAAAACAGAGCGAACGCTGAGAGCAACATTTTTCTTTGCACTTTCAATCGAGCTGCGCTGGCTTGTTCCAATTGTTAATTCGTAAGATGCTGTGTTAAGTGTAGCTAAGTTAGTCGAAGTCTCAACCAAACCCGGAATGTTTTGGTTCATTGAGATAACGCCATGCGGCATTGCCAAAATTGTTTCTATAATTTTCTTTTTAAAGGAATCTTTGTATGCATTCATTATTGTAACCGATGAATGAGCTTTCTTTTCGAACTGAACTCTAATTTCCGGATCGGAATATTTGTATTCGAGCGAACACTCTATCGAAAATTCGTTAATCAGTTCCCGGATTGCGGACTCATTCGCTTCATCAATAAAAATTATTGCTTCGGCTTCTCGGGCAATTGCATTACGTTTAGAACCGCCTTGCATGTAAACCAATTGGTAATCATACTTTTGCAAACGGGAAAGTAAAATTCCCATGAGTTTAATTGAATTCGCTCTCCCTTCGGCAATGTTTATACCGCTGTGCCCACCTTTCAATCCACTGATAAAAATTAAATACGGTTCATAGCTTGTAACAATGTCCTCATATTCAACTCTAAAAGTACCGGCTGAGTCCATTCCGCCGGAACATCCAACATAGAAAGCTCCATCTTCTTCTGTATCTAAATTCAGCAAAATTTTTCCGCTGATGAATCCTTTCTGTAAATTGTTGGCGCCGGTCAGCCCGGTTTCTTCATCAACTGTAAAAAGTAATTCAAGCGGACCGTGATCAAAATCGTGTTCGGTTGCAATTGCTAATGCAGCGGCTGCTCCAATTCCATTATCGGCGCCAAGTGTAGTTCCATTCGCTGTGATCCACTCGCCGTCTCTCACTAATTCAATCGGGTCTTTAGTAAAATCGTGTTCGGTTCCTTTATTTTTCTCGCAAACCATATCAACGTGGTTTTGAATAACAACAGTTGGTTTGTTTTCGCAGCCCGGAGTTGGGGGAACAAGAATTACAATATTGCCGGTTTCATCTTCCCGGAAATCAAAATTGTTTTGCCCGGCAAAGTTGCGGAGAAACAACCTTATTCTTTCTTCGGACTTTGATGGACGGGGAACCTGGCTCAAATCATAAAACCGTTTCCAAACTATAGATGGGTACAAACCTTCAATTGCTTTTAAAGACATAATTTCTCCTAATTAGTTTCTTTTAACCAGCGCTTAAGAACAAGATTCAGATTACTTGCCGGTTATAAGCGTTTTCCGATTATTCGAACAAATGAAATTTCGATTTATGAATTAAGAAATCTTATTCTTCTTCGGGTAAATCTTCGAACTCTTTTCTTTTGTTTTCAAGCCAATCATTCATTATTTCTTGTGATTTCATAAGTTCTTGCATTTTCGCCATTGCCTTAAGATGTTTCTCATCACCCTTTTGATACATTTCCATTCCATGCCTTTTGCTCATCTCTGCAATTTCTTCAAAAGTTTTGGCACGGAATGTTTCCTCACAAGCTCCGCCTAATTGTGAGCAACTCATAGTTTTCATAATCATACCATTATTTTATTAAAAAAATATTTTCTTTTCTTGTAAAAAGCCAACTCAATATCCTTAGTAAGAGTATAATTTACAACTGTTAATCTCTATCGTTAGCTGTTTGAAACGCTGCGTTCAGCTCGCCGCTTATTACAATAATGCTAACTCTTTCAACGCAACATTATTCTTAAAACCTGCCCGCCGAGCTTAGGTCGGGCGGGAACAAAACCGGGTAAACTCGCTACGACCGAGTAGAAGAAAGTTTACCTCGTGCTTTTTTATTTGGCTGTCTGCGTTGCCTGTCCGATGTTTTTATAGGGAATAGAGTTTTATACCATAATCCAATTGTACTAAGTCCTTTTGTTAAATTTCACTCCATCTAAATCCTTGAAATGTGCATCTTGTGTCCATACAATTGAATCACTCATTTTGGCGGTTGTATAAATTATACTATCTGCCATTGGTATTTTAAACTCATAACTGAATTTTGCTGCCTGAATAGCTATTGAAGGAGTTACATCAATAACTTTAGCTTGCTGCATTAAACCTACTACTTGTAGTGCCGTGTTTTCATCTTTTTCCAACAATACCTTCTTATATATTTCATAAATATTAATGACAGATACAATCAATTCATCCGTATTCTCAATTACATGAGCAAAGAATTTTGCGTTTTTGCCGTCTGCTAAATATTCCAACCAGCCTGAAGAGTCAACTAAATTCATAGTCTATCCTCCTCCCTTTCAATACTTGTATCTATACCCTTAAGAAAACCACGAGCTTCTTTAATATTTTTTAAGAGAATAAACTCTATTCTTTCACCAAATTGTAAAATTTGCATTCTTTGACCGGGCTTCAATTTTAATTTATTCCTAATTTCCTTGGGAATCACAACCTGGTATTTGGGTGATATTTTTACTGTTGTCATTACATTTTCCTATTCATCTTACGATGTAATATATCGTTAAATTTTTTGCACACCAAATATTGTCGATAGCAACAACTCGCCCATAATTTGCAGTATGGTATAACGCATTGTTGTAAGCAGCACCACAGAACAGCTATGACGGTTCTGCCAACGCAACTTTAATTTCGAATACTTGCCCGCTGTCTTCTGGCGGGAATCAGTTTTGTATTACAAGCAACTTTTAAGAACAACTTACTTTGTTCCGAAGGAATCCCTTCGCGAAAAACCAAACCCGTAAAACCACTATGACCGAGTAGAATTTATCTGCCGAGGGCAGAGAAGAGGTCGGGTGCAAGAGTTGGTTATATTGCAATTTCTCATTTAAAACAATCTATAAATATTATTTTCCTCGCCAATTAATTAACCTTACCCAGATTTGAAAATATTATCAAATATAATAGCAATAATATCCCACCAACAATTATGAACGTATTAAGGAATAACTTTATTAAGTCAAATTCACGAACAGAAATATCTTTCACTTTATCTAGTAGTATTTTTTTTTCTCCTAATCTGTTATCAACAAATACTATATACTCCTCAATAGTTTTTATATCAATAATATTTTCAAGATAGACAATTTCATTATTACGCAAAACAATCTTCAATTGCATTGGCTCAGCATCTTTCATTGTATAGTTGTTGCCAATCGTCCTATTCGAAAAGCAACCGTTTATCGAAAAAAACATAAATGCTACAATGACACATGAAAGATAATTTTGTTTTTTCATTACTTTGCAATATAACTTCTAGTTATGCCGAATATTCAAAATGTCGCCATCTAAGACAATGTATTCTTTTCCTTCTAAGCGCCAGGCGCCATGGTCTTTGCATTTTGCAAATGAGCCATGCTTCATAAAATCATTATAAGAAACCACTTCCGCACGAATGAAGCGGTTAAAGAAATCTGTATGAATAACGCCCGCAGCTTGCTGCGCCGTGTAATTCTTTCTAATTGTCCACGCGCGGCATTCATCTTCCCCAACTGTAAAGAAAGACTGCAACCCGAGCATCTCATAACTTGTGCGTAAAATTTTGCTGAGCGCAGATTCTTTAATTCCATAATCTTGCATAAACACAGCCTGGTCTTCCTCACTCATTTTGGAAAGCTCAAGTTCAATCTTTGCGAAGAATGGAATAATTACGGCGTGAGATTTTCCAATTTTCGCTTTTATAGCCTCAACTTCAGCATCAACATTAGCGATGGAGTTTTCATCAAAGTTAATTGCGATTGCCAGCGGCTTTAATGTTAATAGCTGGTAACCGGAAAGTAGTTTCAGCTCGTTTTCGTCCAGCTTCAAGGAACGTAGCGGCAATTCTTGCTCTGCGTGTGCATAGCATTTTTCAATTACCGGCATTTCTCTTTTCAACCGGTCATCTTTCGATTTCAGAATTTCCTTTTTGATTTTTTCAATGCGTGTTTCAAGAAATGCTAAATCCGTGAAGAGAAATTCGGTTTCTAAAAATTCTATATCGCGCAAAACATTAATCGAATTCATCGGGTGCATCACGGAATCTTCCTGAAATCCCCGAACCACATAAAACAAAGCGTCGTTGTTTTTAACCGCGTTCAAAAATGTAGATGTGATTTTCACTTTATTGTCATCGGACATTTTGAGTCCGGGAATATCGTAAACTTCTATTGTAGCGTTAACGTGTTTCTTAGGATTAAAAATCGCGGAGAGTTTATCTAAACGGTCATCCGGCACTTTAACCACTTCAATCGAGGCTTCTTCCTTGCCGGCTTGCGAATGTGAACTCCCCCGAGCTAATGTTTCGAATAATGTACTCTTACCGGAATACTGGAGACCGACCAAACCAATTTGCATGTTTTACTCTATTTTTATGATTAAGATTTACCCGCAAAATATAATCAAAAATAAGAGGAAGAATTCTTATGACAGCTCATTTAGCTGCAATGTTGTCTGATTAGATTGTGGGCTATCCAAAGGATCCCTTCGGTAGCTGTCGCATAATTAATATTTTGATAATAAATAGCCCGCGGATGACGCGGATTTAACAGATTAACACTGATATATTTTTGATTCATAAATTATGCGACTGCAATCTTCGAGAAAGCCCTTTATTATTTTATTTGCCTCAACCCCACGCTTAAGAGCCCGTGCTAATATTAAAATCTTAATGGTAGCCGCAAGCTTCAGCTTGCGCTTCTTAAATAAAACCGCAACTTGAAAGTTGCGCCTACCAACTTTTTTGTAATTTTCACACAACCTTTTAAGCGTGGGGTTATTCAACAATCACCTATCATTGGACTTTTCCATAGGAATCCTTCGGATAGTCCTAAACCTTTTTGCTCTTAACCTGACGCATTTCTAAGCCGCATAAATTCTTACGAAAGAATCTGGGTATGAAGCTCAATTTCTTCAAGAATAGATGAAACCTTCAGACATTCATTAAGAGTACCGTTAAAGACGATAGCTTTCCCTTTCACATGCGCTTCAAAAGCAAAATCGCGCGCGGCTTCAAAGCCGCATTTAATAGCTTTAATAATCTGGTTAATCACTTCATCAAAAGAATGGAAATCATCGTTGAACAAGACAACCTTGAACGGCTGTTGAATGTTCACCTCTTCATCTTTCTGAATTTCGGTTATCTCTTGCGGTTTTTGTTCTGCCATGTCAATCCCAAATCCAATAAGAATTTATAAAATTGTACCGCAAAAATAAATTTGATTATATTTGATTTGTAAGTGTTCATGTTCACAAAAAGTTTTAGGAGGTTTGATGAAAATTGCTGTGTGCGTAAGTCACGTACCGGATACAGCAGCTAGGATTAACATTGGCGCAGATGGAAAAAGCATAGACGCCGCCGGTGTTACCTTTGTAGTAAATCCATACGATGAATTTGCAATTGAAGAAGCATTAAAAACAAAAGAAAAATTAGGCGGTGAAACCGTTGCAATTAGCCTTGGCGGAGACGCAAACAAAGAGACTTTGCGCAAAGCCCTTGCAATGGGAATAGATAATGCCGTTTTGTTGAAAGATGATTCCTACCGCGATTCTCTTTCCGTTGCCAAAGCTTTAGCAGAAGAAATTAAAGCTCAAGGTGCGGAATTGGTTTTCTTTGGTAAGCAGTCTGTTGATTACGATAATTCTGTTGTTGGACAAATGACATCCGAGCTACTTGGATATAATTGTATCTCAGTTGCAGTTAGCTTTACTCTTGATGGAACAAAAGTTACTTGCGAGCGCGAAATTGAAGGCGGAAAAGAAGTTGTCGAAACTTCACTTCCGGCTGTAGTTACGGCTCAAAAAGGTTTGAATGAACCCCGTTACGCTTCATTAAAAGGAATTATGGCTGCAAAGAAGAAAGTGATTGAAGAGAAGCAGCCGGCAGCATCAGTAAACTATGTTGAAGTTGCAGCTATGAAGCGTCCGGCGGCTAAACAAGCCGGTAAAATTGTGGGAACCGATTCCAGCGCTGTTCCGGAATTAGTTCGTTTATTAAGAGAAGAAGCTAAGGTAATATGAGGTTGACATGGCAAAATTTTTAGTTTTTATAGAACAAAGAAACGGACAAATAAAAAAATCTTCCTTCGAAGCCGCAAAGGCTGCGTCGGATTTAGCCGCTAAACTTGGCGGAACGGTTGAAGCTGTTGCAGTTGGAAATGAAATTGCAAACTTAGATTCGCTCGGCGGATTTGGAGTTAGCAAAGTTTATCACTTAAAGAATGATGCTTTAGCTGATTATTCACCTTCAGCATACACAGAAGCTGTATCAAAGTTTGCTTCTGAAAATGGAAGCGAAATTATTCTCTTCGGCGCTACCTCGATGGGCAAAGATCTAGCTCCGCGCATTTCATCTAAACTAGATGCCGGTCTCGCAATTGACTGCGTTGCTCTAAATGTAGAAGGTTCGGAGATAGTTGCTACTCGCCCGGTTTATGCCGGAAAAGCTTTAGTTGATGTTAAGGTTACCTCAGCTAAAAAAGTTTATGCACTACGCCCAAATGTTTTTGCAGCCGGAATTCCAACTGAAGTAAAAGCAGAAGTTGTGGTTTCGAGTGTTGATTCTCCAAACATGAATGTGAAAGTTATTGAAATAAAGAAAGCCGAAGGCAAATTGGACGTAGCCGAAGCAGATATTATTGTAAGCGGCGGACGCGGAATGAAAGCGCCGGAACACTTTGCAATGATTGAAGAGCTTTCTCAAGTACTTGGCGCTGCTACAGGAGCTTCTCGCGCAGTTGTTGATGCCGGCTGGAGACCTCACGCTGAGCAAGTCGGTCAAACCGGAAAAACTGTTTCACCAACTCTTTATATCGCTTTGGGAATTTCGGGCGCAATCCAGCATTTAGCCGGAATGCGTTCTTCAAAATACATTGTTGCCATCAACAAAGATAAAGACGCTCCAATTTTTCAAATTGCAGATTACGGAATTGTCGGCGACGTTTTTGAAGTTCTTCCGAAGTTTATTGAAGAAGTAAAAAAAATTAAAGCATAAACGTGCAAAAGGTTCAAGTAGAAATATTAGGACTTTCAGCAAGTCCATCGGCTGGCGGCGCATACGCATTATTACTAAAAGAAATTTACGGCGTTCGCCGCTTGCCAATTATTATTGGTTCTTTCGAAGCTCAATCAATTGCGCTGGAAATGGAAAGCATAAAACCGCCCCGCCCATTAACACATGATCTTTTAAAAAACGTGATAGATAATCTTGGCGGAACAGTAGTTGAAATTGTTATAGACGAGCTGAAAGACAATACATTCTACGCTAAGATTAAGCTCGAATACTCAACTATGACTAACGATATTGATTCCCGCCCGAGCGATGCTATTGCACTTGGTGTTAGAACCGGCGCGCCGATTTTTGTTGCAGAAGAAGTAATGAAAGTTGCAGCATTTGTACCTTCAACCGAAGATGCTGATGAAACTCAACACGCTTTTGAAAATGAAGAAGAACCTGATATGACGCCTAAAGGCAGTCCGCAAGAAACTAAGTTAGCTAGTTTGCAAAACCAGCTCCGTGAATCATTAGAAAAGGAAGACTACGAAAGAGCAGCAAAGCTCCGCGATGAGATTAACCGCCTTTCCGGTTTGCAGAATTAGCTAAAAACCGTTTTCCCTATTTCACATTCCAAGCATTTATTTTTAGAACAAAGATTTCTGAAGAGCTCAATCATTCCTTGTGCAATGATTGTTTTCTTCATTGATTCGGCAAGATTTAACGAGCCCGCAACATCAGTTATGATTTGGTTTTCTGCTTTCTGCTGAAAGATTGTGTACATCTTGAAAACCTTCTTAGATAGATTTTTATTGCCGAAGACATCAAAATAAACCGCAAAGAAAGGTATTAGCACGTTCACTACAATTTCATCTGCACGTGAAGCACCTACAAAATATTTAATTTCAGAGCTTGCCGGCTCATCAAAAATGTAATGGTTGCGCCAGTAGCCATCGGCTCTAACAACAAACATTGAACGAAGCGAATTGATTAGCACAGTGAGATTATGAATCTCGGTAATTTTCTTAATCATTATTTTGATTATTTCGCCGTGAAGCAAATCGAACAGGAGTTTTGCGCCGCCGGCAATTCTTACAGTTGGAAAGTTTTGCGGACGCAAACGGAAGAAATGCCATTCGGTTTCATCCATTAAAGCGCCGTCGTAAAGCGCACGCACTGAGTTCCAGTGCAAGTTAAGCCTTTCCAAATATGCTTTTGTCTGCTCCTCACCAGCCACTGTTGAATTCTGAATTAACCCGCTAACATGAAACAAAACGGATTCATATTTTTCAATAATTACACCATCCTTTTCAATCCGGGACAAAAATTTAACGTTTGCATGTTTGGCAAGTTCCATCATTTGCGTTTTGTTTTTAGAGTAGCCAAGCGCTTCAAAAAGTAATTCATAAAGAAGCTGCTGCCAAATTTCTTTTGAACCAAAATCCTTATGTGTAAAATTTTTCTCATGGAATTGATTCGAAAGATCGTATGAAACAACCGGCTCTTTAATTTTCATTTCCCGTAAGAATTCAAGTTCCTTCAACCGCGAAAAAATCTTTTTGCATTTCTTCTCAAACCGGTGAACACCAAGCTCGTAAAGTATTTTTTCTTTTTGTTCCGGCGTAATGGCGTCATTTATTGAATGGCATTTTAAGGATGTTCCGCCGTTATTTTCTGTTTCTTCAAGTTCACTTTTCATTCCTTCAATCAACTTCGGATCAAGAAAATCATTCAGACAAACAGAGGGTACTTTTCTCCCATCTCTAGTATAAACATGAGAGTAGTTACTTTTATTGATAAAAGAGGCGTGAAGTATAACCTTATTGTATTTGCTATCTAAATGATGACCGTGTGATTTCCAATCGGTATAAGCGCAATCAATTTCGATATCGCCTATATAGGTAAGATTACCAATTCTTATTCTAGCATTTCTAAAATCCGGTCCGGCGTGTTCGTGATTTAATGTCCCCCGTTCAAGTATTACTACATCTTCCCCATCTGGAGTTTTTAAAGTGTTCTTAAAATCTTGATGTTTCCAAACTTCATACAAAGCACTTTCTTTAATTTTGGTTTCCCTTCCCATCGCATTACCAAAACTTAGTGGTTGATATTTTGCACTATGCTGTCTCCCCCATTCCGTTTTTAAATTACAATTAGATTCTAAAAATTCCTATTAGAAAATTAATTGCTCAGATTAAAAACGGATTGGTTATAGCTTTTTATTAATTCGGTAACGTGTTTATTAAATTCTTTGCTACCATCGCAATAAAGTAAAGCACGACTAATATTAACCAGATAGTTTTTGTTCTCGTGCTGATTGAATGTAGCAGCGACATCTTCTAAACTTCCTCCTTGGGCACCAACACCCGGAAGCAGCACAACTAAATCCACAAATGATGTGATGTTTTCTTTTAATTCATCAATTTTTGTTGCGCCAAAAACTATTCCACAATTCTTATTTTCATTCCATTGGCTGGCTTTCTCAATTACTTGCTGAAATAAAAACTTTTCATTTTCAAGTTTTTGCTTTTCAAAATCAATGGCGCCTTTGTTGGAAGTAAGCGCTAGTATGAAATTCAGCTTCTCTTTGTAATCAAGAAACGGCTGTAGCGAATCAAATCCCATGTAAGGATGAAGTGTAATTGAATCAAACTTAAGTTCATCGAAAACTGCCTTAGCATACATTTCTGACGTATTTCCAATATCACCCCGCTTTGCATCTGCAATAACAAGAATATCTTTTGGGATTAGCTCCAATGTTTGTGCTAGTGCAGCAAAACCTTTAGCTCCAAATCTTTCGTAAAATGCAAAATTTATTTTATAACATGCAGCAAATTCAGCGGTACTCTCAATAATAATCTTGTTGAATTCCAACACCGGATCTGTTTCGGAAAGTAAATGCTTTGGAATTTTGTTGATGTCTGTATCTAACCCAACGCAAATGTGGAAATTCTTATCAAATTTTTTCTCTAACTTTTCACGTGCCGTCATTTTATCCTCATCTAAATCAAGTGTGTAATTTTCTGTTACGGTAAATATTTAAAACGAGCCCCATTAACAGCATGTTAACCATTAATGAACTTCCGCCGTAGCTTAGAAACGGCAGAGGCAGTCCAATTACAGGAGTTATTCCCAAATCCATTCCTATATTTAATGCAAAGTGGGAAAACAAAAGAGTTAAAACTCCTACTACGATAAGCACACTAAATTTATCCTTAGCTAAACTTGCAATGTTCAATAGGCGGATAAAAATAATGGCAAAAAGAATAACTACTGTAACACTTCCTAAAAAGCCAAATTCTTCTCCTATGACACTATAGATAAAATCTGTCCATTGTTTTGGAATGAATCTAAGCTGCGTTTGATTGCCGTGAAGAAATCCTTTGCCATATAGTCCTCCGGAGCCAATAGCTACTTTTGCCTGAAGCGCGTTATAACCTGAGCCGAGCGGATCAGCCAATGGATCGAGAAAAGATTCTATACGCTTTTGCTGGTGAGGCTTCAAAATTTTGAAAACAAAATCGAAGAAAAATCCCGACGATAGATTAATTACAAAAACCGTTACGCTGTTAAATAAATCCCTTTTGAAGAAAAACAATGCGGCTATTACCAGAAGCAGAGAACCAATTAATGGGATAGTACCGAAAACAGAAGAAAAAATTACAAATCCCGGTGAGAGCACTACAAAAATTCCGAACAAACTTATTCCACTCCAAAACACCATAACAAGGGTAATTAAAGCAAATACAATTGCTGTACCCATATCCGGTTCAAGCAGAATCAAGAATATTGGAATAAATCCAATTCCCAATGCTACAGTTAAATCTTTCATATTGTTTATGTCGCGGTTTTTGTAAGTAAGCCAATAAGCTAACATTAGTATTGTGCCGGCTTTGGCTAACTCTGAGGGTTGAAAACCAAAACCTCCAATTCCAAACCAGCTTTTAGCACCATAGATGGTTTTACCAATTGCTAAAACAGCTACTAAAAAAAACAAGGACATACTGTAAAACGGAATTACAATCATCTTAATTGTTTGGTGCGGAAGAGAATAAGCAGCTAAGAATAAAACAGCCGAAACAATTACAAAAACTATTTGCTTGTAAAAATCTCCACGTGCATTCGGTAAATTTAGTGTAGAACTATAAATTGCCAACAAACCAAAACAGATCAGCAAAAGCATAGGAATGAAAACTGCTAAATCAAAACGGTCTTGTAATTTGTAGTTAATCTTCAATTCAATTCACCTTAATGATCTTCTGCAATTGTTAACGGCTGATTTGGTAAAGACTTTCTTAAGTAAGCAGCAATTACATCACGCGCAATTGGAGCAGCGGCAACACTGCCAAACCCCGCGTTCTCTACAATTACTGCAATTGCAATTTTAGGATTATCATACGGAGCGAAGCCAACAAAAATTGCGTGATCTTTTCCGTTTGTGTTTTGTGCTGTTCCGGTTTTCCCGGAAATATCTAATTCCGGATTTCGGATATTACCGGCAGTTCCGGCACCATTAACTACTCGCCACATAGCATGGCGGACAATTTCAAACGAGTGTCTGCTGATACCAATATCATAATACTGCGGCTTTACATCTGTGCGCTGTTTTGTTTTTGAATCAACATACGCTTTAAGAAAATGTGGTTTTGCAGACTTGCCGTAATTAGCAAACAAAGCTGCATACTGAGCTATTTGCAAAGGTGTAACACTCAGTTCACCTTGCCCGATGCCTAAACTTATTACAAAGCCTTTAGTCCAACCCCGCTTACCATAACGGTTGTTATAATACTGAGTTGATGGCACTGTGCCGCCACCCTCTTCGCCAAGATCAAGACCGGACTTTCTACCAAAACCAAATTTCTTTGCGTATTTAGACCAGGTCTCAAGACCAAGTTTATTTACAAGTGAATAGTAAAATGTGTTACACGATTTTTCTATTGAAGTCTCAACGTCAATACTTCCGTGAACATGTAAACATTTAAAGAAGCGGTCTCCAAACTGAAATCCACCGCTGCAGCTTGTTCTACTTGTTTCATCAATTAAGCCTTCTTCTAATCCGGCAATTGCAGAGATCATCTTGAATGTTGAACCGGGAGAATAGTAACCGGTTGTTGCTCTGTTCAGCATTGGCTTATCCGGGTTATCGCGCAGAAGTCTATAATTTTCGTAAGATGTTACCTTCGCAAAATCTGCAAGATCGTATTGCGGCGAACTTGTGAATGCAATTATCTCTCCGGTTGCAGGTTCGATTGCAACAACAGCGCCTCTTCGTTCCTTAAAAGCTTCTTCTGCAGCTTTTTGTGCAGGTTTATCAATTGATAAAATTAGATCATAGCCCTTAACTGCCGAGAAATCTTCTTCACCGCTTTTATATCTGCCGATTGTTTTTTGGCGCGAATCTACCAAGACATAATGAATACCTTTTTTGCCGCGGAGAATATCTTCGTAAGTTTTTTCGAGACCGGCAAAGCCAATTTCGTCTCCCATCGAATATTCATTTTTCCGTTTTTGAAGAATGCTCATCGGGATTTCTCTCGCATAACCGAACATGTGTGCGCCCATTACACCAAAGGAATAGTCTCGCTGTGTTTCCATAACATAATCAACACCGGGTAATTTGGAAGCATTCTCTTCGTACCAGGCTATTACTTTGAAATCAACATCTTTGGCAATTCTTCGCGGAATGTATTTCGAATAAGTTGCATTAGCTTTAAGAATTCTTCTAACATATCCCGAATCAACACCTAAGATTGTTTCAATGTAAGGCGTAAGAGTATCTTTGTATTCCGATGGCGTTATGCGTAGGGTGAAAGAGGGTTTGTTACCAACCAGAACTTCGTTATTCCTGTCGAACAAAATTCCGCGCGGGGCTGTTTCATAAATTGGCTTAACGCTATTATCATCAGATCGTTCAGCATAGGTAGGAGCGTTTACAATCTGCATATTAAATAACTGGGCAATTGTAAGAGCAACAAAACCAATAATTATGAAAGACAATATTCTTTTTCTGGCAAGCGAGCCGAAAATATTATCGTTCATATTTTTCCCTTCCTCATTTTAAATGCAACTACACCTAAACCAAAAATTGTTGTGTAGATAGCCGGCAATAGTGCGCCTTCTAGAAGCAAAGAAGTAAAGCGAACCTCAGGATTAAAATTTCCGGCAAAGGAATAGATAAGAGAATTGATAAACTCAGCGATAAATAATATTACTAAGAAAAAATAACTTGCAGTGTTTGTATCAACCCGGTTTTCATTATAGAAATAGCCGGCGATAAAAGAAGCAATGGTCATCGAAAGCATTGAGGCACCTAGAACTCCGCCGGAAAATAAATCGAAAAAAAAGCCGGCTAAGAAACCGAGTATCATTCCGTAAATTTGTCCGCCAAGCAATAAATAATAGATAACCATAATGAATATTACATTTGGCACCGTCCCAAATACAGAAATTAGAGGAACAACTACAAGCTGTATGAGCAGCAACGGAATGAAATACAATATGGGCTTTAGATAATTGCTCATGGTTTCTTTAATAGGTTCATTTCAAGATGATTAACTTGCTTGCTGGGAACAATACCAATCACAAAAAGATTGTTGGTTGCTTCAATATCAGCGAAAGGTTTTACTGTTAAACTATGAAGGAGTCCAAGCTCGTTGGTTTCTTTTTTCAGAACAACACCAACCGGGACTGATGGCGGAAATAGCGAACTGAAATCGGAAGTTTCAATTCGGTCCCCAATTTTTACATCGTACGTGGTGGGAATATTTTTAATCACCAAATCTCTTCCATCAAAACTAAGAATACCATCAACATTAGAGCGCTGCAAAGTAACGGCAATGTTAAGGCTACTATTCTGTAATGTTCTAACAACCGAGTATTCTTCAGCAACATCCATAATCAAACCAACGAGCCCTTGATGATTAATAACAGGCATCCCTTTAACCAAGCCGGAACCTGAGCCCCGGTTAACTATAAAATTTCCTTGAATCTTAGTAATTAGTTTAGAAACAATTCTAACCGGAATTAGGGGTGAAGAAGATGTATCCCGCATATTAATCATTGCGCGTAATTCTTCGTTCTCGGCAGCTACCTTCTTAAGCTTGCTAAGTTGAAGTGATATTTTCGCATTCTCGAGCTTGAGTTCTTCTACGGAAACATCACCAGAAAATATTGAAGCAACTGATTCCGTTATCTCGCTTAAGACGGCAAAATTTGCAATAGCTAATGCTTTTAGTTTTTTTGCTTGCGGTTTTTCGCTGAGAGAAATTGAGATTAAACTTACGATGACGAGAATTACGAGCAGTACGTATTCTTTGAATTGATATCCAAGTCTTTGAAATATTTTTATCATTAATAAGTTCTTTTACGAATGAAGACCTTAGAATACTTGTTAATGTTTTCTATTGCTTTGCCGGCGCCTCGTACAACAGCTGTTAGCGGATCATCGGCAACGTGCACAGGTAAGTTGGTTTCCATTCTAATTCTTTCATCCAACCCTTTTAGCAAAGCACCGCCGCCGCTAAGCAAAACTCCTCTATCCAAAATATCGGCAGATAGTTCAGGCGGAGTTCTTTCTAAAGTTTGTTTTACAGCCTCAACAATTTGAGAAATATTTTCATTGAGCGCTTCGCGGATCTCAACTGAGCTAACTTCGGCAGTTTTAGGAATACCGCCAACCAAATCTCTTCCCTTAACTTGGATAGTTACTTCCTCTTTAAGCGGTACAGCGCTTCCCACTTCACATTTGATTGATTCAGCAGTACGTTCACCAATAAGTAAATTGTAATTCTTTTTGAAGAACTGCATTATCGCGTTATTCATTTCATCGCCGGCAATACGTACGGATTCTTCATTAACAATTCCAGCAAGGGCTATTACAGCTATTTCAGTAGTACCGCCTCCAATATCAATAATCATATTGCCAACCGGAGCTTCGACATCAATCCCAATCCCAATTGCAGCAGCCATTGGCTCAGCAATCAAATGCACTTCCTTCGCACCGGCGTGTTCTGCCGCATCACGAACCGCGCGCTTTTCTACTTCTGTTACTCCGCTCGGTACAGCAATAACAATTCGTTTACTTTGGAAATTGTTTGGAGTAACCATTTTTATAAACGCTCGAATCATACCCTCTGCAATTTCAAAATCTGCAATCACACCATCGCGCATCGGGCGTGTAACACGAATCTCTCTGTGCTCGCGACCTTGCATTTCCTTTGCTTTATTTCCCAGTTCAATAATCTTTTTTGTATTTCTATCAAACGCAACAATCGAAGGTTCGTTCAGAACAATACCTTTCCCCTTGATGTAAATAAGAGTGTTAGCTGTTCCTAAATCTATTGCAACGTCGGTAGAGAAAAAATCTAGAATTCCCATGTAGTTCCTTAGTGCTTAAAATTTCTAATTCCGGTAAATACCATTGCTATATTTTTTTCGTTTGCTGCGTTAATAACTTCTTCATCGCGTACAGAGCCGCCAGGCTGGATTACCGCGGTAATACCTTGCTCGGCAATCTGAATCAATCCGTCGGCAAATGGGAAATATGCATCAGAAGCAGCAACAGCGCCATTCAGATTGTGGCCAAATTGTTTTGCTTTTTCGGAAGCTAAGCGAGCTGAATCCACGCGTGACATTTGTCCGGCACCAACTCCAATAGCCTTTTTATCTTTCACAAAAACAATTGCATTGGATTTTGTATGCTTACAAACAGTCCATGCAATTTTCAAATCTTCAAGTTGTGATTGTTCTACTTGTTTTGTTGTAACAACTTTTAACTCAAGCTCAGAGACTTTTGAATTATCTTTCTCTTGAACCAAAACTCCACCAGGCACAGATTTGATTTGAAAATCAGTCTCTAAAAGTTGCGCCTTTTGTTTTACTATTCTACGGTTCTTCTTTGTCCCTAAAATTTCCAAAGCTTTTTTTGTATAAGAAGGTGCTACAACTATTTCCAAGAATATTTCGTTTAGCTTTTCAGCTGTAGCTTCATCAACTTCACCGTTGAAAGAGACAATACCTCCAAACGCAGAAACGTTATCGCAAGATAAAGCTTGCACGTACGAATCAAGTGTATTAGCGCCAATTGCAACACCGCACGGATTTGTATGCTTAATAATCGCACAAGCGTTTGGCTCTAAATCATTCACTAACTCAACCGCCGCTACTAAATCTACTATGTTGTTATAGCTTAATTCTTTGCCATGTAGTATTTCAAAATATTTTTGGAAGTTTCCAAATAGAAAAGCTTTTTGATGAGGATTCTCGCCGTAACGCAAATGGAAATTAGCTTGTAAGTTCAAGCGAAAATCAAGTTTCGGTTGTTCAAATTCTTTTTCTAAATAGTTCGCAATCAATGTGTCGTAGTAAGAAGTATATGCAAACGCTTCGTAAGCAAGTTTTTTCTTCGTCTCTAAACTAACTCCGCCACTTTTAATTTCTTCTAGGAAAGATTTGTATTGAGAAGAATCTGTAAGGACGCTTACATATTTATAATTCTTTGCTGATGCACGGATTAAACTCGGTCCGCCGATATCAATGTTTTCAATTTTTTCTTCCAGCGATATATCTTCTCTATCAACAACTTTTGGAAAAGGATAAAGATTAACGCAGATGATATCAATCGGCTCAATTTCGTTTTGCTCAGCTTCGCTATGATCCGTTAGATGATTACGGCGCATTAGAATTCCGCCGAAGATTTTTGGATGAAGAGTTTTCACCCTTCCGGAAAAAATTTCCGGGAATTTTGTAAAATCTTTAATCTCTATACAACTGACGGCATTATCCATCAGCAGTTTGTAAGTATTGCCGGTTGCAATAATTTGATAATTAAGAAGAGTTAATTCGCGGGCAAACTCCACAACGTTAGACTTATCCGATACACTAATTAAAGCGTACTTACTCACACTCCGTCCTTTTTACTCGCTGCTCTATGCAGCACTAATTTATCTTGATTCTTCCTTCAGAAAATTTTCGTACAACATCCGGTAACAACTCATGCTCAATCTTCAATACTCTTGCAGCAATTTCTTCTGCCGATTTTACATCATCAATGTTCACACTTCTCTGCGAAATAATCTTGCCGTTGTCATATACCTTATCAACAAAATGAACAGTTGCGCCGGAAATTTTATCTCGAGCTTCAAAAACTGCTTTGTGAACATTCAATCCGTACATTCCTTTTCCGCCATAAGAAGGTAGCAGTGCCGGATGAATATTAATAATCTTGTTTTCAAACTCGTCAACAAATTCATCCGGAATTTTTTTTAAGAATCCGGCAAGAACAATTAAATCAACAAACATTTTTTTTAGTTCTTCTGCAACACTTTTGTAAGAACTAAATCCATCAGCAATTTTGCTGCTTACAAAAAAAACGGGGATAGAATTTTCTTTAGCAAATTCCGCGGCCCCGCAATCTTCTTTGTCGCTAACAACAGCGCAAACTTTAACGCTTTCTCCCGAAACCTTTTCATACAAAGCCCTTAAATTAGAGCCTCGTCCGGATACGAAGACAGCAATGTTAAACATAGATTACATTTTTTGGTGGAAAAAATTATCTAAATGAGGATAAATAAGCAATTAAAAGCCGCGTTTTTATTCAGATTTTGTAAGGTTTTTCTAACTTTTTACTTTAATCTGCGCCTCAGCCATTCAATTTGCGATTGAATATAATCTCTAAAATCATAGTCGTTTTCGTCATCGGCATCTTCAAGTAACTCTATTGCAGATGTCTTATCACCTAAAGCAAACTTTGCCTTGGCGTTCAGAAAATCAGCCATCGGCTTAATCCATTTTTCAGAAGAAAGACTTTGTTCAGATAAATGGTCGCAAACCGTTACAACCTCGGCATGTTTTTTAAGATTTGAAGCGGCTTCGGCAAAATATATTTGTGCTATAGCTTTCAATTCCCGGTTATCAATTTTTGGTATTTCCAGTTTTAAGCTGTCATAAACCGTACGGTAATCACCGGTATCAAGTCTGTTGCGCATTCTAACGAGTTTAAGATCAACCGGCGAAATTCCATAAGTGAGATACTGTTCACTCTTCTGAATAGCATAAGTATCTTCAAACAAATCTTGGTTGCCACCTTTTGCAAGCGCTAAGTTAAGCTTAAACTCTTCATCTTTGCCAAGCATTTTGTAAGCAAGTGCAGTGTTAAGTGCGGCAATTCCGGTTAAGTCTAATTCTTTGGATGAATCTAAAAACTTCTTGTAATTACGGATTGCTGTTCTAAACTGGTTTTTCTTAAAATAAATTTCGCCACGGCGGTAATAAGCAAGTGCTGTAATTTGAGGAACGTGTTTGTTCTTTAACTGAATTACACGATCCAAAACTACGAGTGCGCGATCAAGTTGTTTTGCTTTTACCAAACTAACTGCCGATTGATAAGCAAACAAACCATTGCGCGGAAATTTTGAAGTTAAGTCTTGTAGAATAGCAAAACCGCTATCATACTCAGCCAGATAATCATTATAAACTTTAGAAAGATGGAACGATGCTTCCGTTTTTACAGTGTTACCTTTGTGCAAAGCAGTTTTAATATATCTAAATCCGCGTGCTTTGTCGGAGCTCAACCCGGTTAAATTAACAGCCCACTTCAAAAAATCCGGGACGAAGCTCATCGCGTAATCAAACAAACCTAAACCAAGATACGCATCATAATATCTTGGATTCGCTTTGATGATTTCCTCAAACTGGCTGACTGCTTTTTTGCTGGACCAAAATGCATCTACAGAATTATTGCTTGTAGCTTGTGCCATTGCACGAAACGAGGCAAGGTTAGCAGCAAGATATTTTGTTTCTATGTCTTTCGGATTTTTCTCAAGAATTACATCAACTTTTTGTTGAGCGAGATCAGCAAATTTCATAAAGACTTGATATTCGCCTTCATCGCGGGAGCCGAGGAAAATCCAGAAATGCATGAGTGCTATTCTGTAATAACCTTCCGGAGAATTTGGCTTGATTTCTAAAATTCGGTTAAATGTTTTTTCGGCGGATTCAAATTGGAAATTATACGCTTCGTTCATTCCTTTGCGAACTAAAGGTTGAACTTGACCAAATAAATTAACTGATGATATTAAAAGAACTAAAAAGATTACTCTCGCTTTCAATTTTGATTTTTCCTCTGAGTATATTCAAGTGAAGCTTTTACAAATTCTCTAAACAACGGGTGAGCTTTTATCGCTCTCGATTTTAATTCCGGATGGAACTGACAGCCTACAAACCATGGATGATCATTTAACTCAACCATCTCAACTAAATATTCGTCCGGAGACGTTCCGCTTATAATCATTCCTTTTTCTTCCAGCACAGTACGGAATTTATTATTCACCTCATAACGATGACGATGTCTTTCAGAAATTTTTGGCTTCCTATACGCTTCGTAAGATTTGGTGCCTTTCTTAAGAACACACGGATAAGCGCCCAAGCGCATCGTAGCGCCTTTCGTTTTTACTTTAAGCTGTTCCGGCATTATATGAACAACACTGTAAGCATTCTTTACAAACTCGGCACTGTTAGCGTTTTTAATACCGCAAACATTACGAGCAAATTCAATTACTGCGCATTGCATGCCCAAACAAATTCCTAAGAATGGAATTTTATTTTCGCGCGCATATTGAATAGCAAGAATTTTACCTTCAATTCCTCTTTCACCAAATCCGCCCGGTATTAATATTCCATCGTAATCTTTGAGAACATTCTGAGCACCTTTATCTTCAACAGTCTCCGAGCTGATAAAATCAACTTTTACTCTTGAATTATTTTCCGCACCTGCGTGAACAAATGCTTCCGAAATACTCTTATAAGCATCTTTGTTTTCAACATACTTGCCGCAAATTGCAATCTTTACAGTGTTAACCGGATTAAGAACTGAATTAACAAAGGTCTGCCAATCTTCAAGCTTGATTCTAAGTTCCGGTAATTTGAATCTTTCAAGAATAATCTGATCTAAATTCTGTTCGTAAAGTACAATCGGTACTTCATAAATGGTAGAACAATCGTGAGCGGAAATAACTGCTTCTTTCCTCACATTTGTGAACAAAGCAATTTTCTCGCGAATGTCTTTAGATAATTTATTTTCTGAACGGCAAACAAGAATATTCGGTTGAATACCAAGCTCGAGCAAATTTTTAACACTGTGCTGAGTAGGTTTAGTTTTCATTTCACCGGCTGAAACAATATATGGAACAAGCGTAACATGAACATTGATAGCACTCTTTCTTCCCATCTCAAGCATAATCTGGCGCATTGCTTCAATAAACGGAAGGCTCTCGATATCGCCAACAGTTCCGCCAATCTCTGTAATTATAACATCATATTTTCCACTTTCGCCAAGAACTTTCATCCGGCGCTTAATCTCATCCGTAATGTGAGGAATTACTTGAACAGTAGCGCCGAGAAAATCGCCGCGGCGTTCTTTAGTAATCACATCAAAATAAATTTGACCGGTAGTTGTGTTGTTAGCACGTGAAGTATCAACATCTAAAAAGCGTTCATAATGACCAAGATCGAGATCGGTTTCAGCGCCGTCATCCGTTACATAAACTTCTCCGTGTTGAAACGGATTCATTGTACCTGGATCAACATTTATATAAGGATCAAACTTTTGGATTGTAACATTGTATCCACGTAGCTTCAATAATAAGCCGATAGACGCGGCGGTTATTCCTTTTCCTAATGAAGAAACAACTCCACCCGTAACAAAGATGTACTTAACTTTTTTCTTAGAAGGCATGATGCAAAGGTTGGACCTATTTTGTTTGTCAAAGATAAAAAAAAATCTCTATTTCATGGCAACTCGTTTGCCGGAAATTATTGCTCTTCTACGATTTTTATCTCGCCAGGCTTAGGAATTTTAATAGTGTAAGTTTTTTTTGCTTTATTAGGAAGGAAATTATCCCTCAGCCAAGGATTGAAAATTTTGAGCAATTTGTAATTAATTTCGTTCTGCGCGGCAAATTTCATCAAATCTTTGATTGGATAATTCACCTTAATTTCACTCGTCTCAATTCTAGGATAGAGTTCTTCTTCAATAAAATAAAAGCCATATTTCTTCGGGTCTTTGAAAATTTCTTTTAGCGCTACAATACGGGCAACGAAGCGGTAAGTTTCATCATTGAGATATAGATTGTAATAATTCCGGCTGTTCTGACGCTGCATTTGCTTGGTAATTCCCGTTACACCGTAATTGTATGATGCACCGGCTAAAGTCCAATTGCCAAGTTTTGCTTTAGCCTCTTTAAGATAGTCACAAGCTGCTTGAGTTGATTTCTCCACATTGTAGCGCTCATCAACTACGCCGGAAACTTCGAGTCCATAACGTTTAGCTGCACTTTCCATAAACTGCCAGAAGCCGGATGCACCGTCCGGCGAAACTGAATTTATCAATCCGCTTTCCGCAACTGCCATATACTTAAAATCATCCGGAATTCCATTCTTTTTCAAAATTGGTTCGATGATTGGGAACCAGCGGTTTGCTCGCTTCAAATAAAGTAAAGATGCTGAATGCCAATAAGTGTTAACTAAAAATTCTCTCTCAATTCTTTCACGAACATCAAAATCTTCCATCGGAACTTTCTCTCCGCAAAAATCTAATTCATCCGGTATTGGCGGTGTGTAAATTCGTCTTTCGTTCTCAGTAATAATTATCGGCTGTTGATGAATTGCAGCGTTTATCTTAGCACTCAAATAGAAATAGGTAAATCCAATAGCTCCGAATAGTACAATTAAAATAGCTATTAGCGTGAACGTAGTTTTTCTTTCTAACAAGAGACTCTCCTAATTGAAAAAATCAACAGATAATGAATACACAAAACTTACCAACAAATATAACTTCTCAAAATTTTACTTGATAATTATGAATTACATACATAATTTATAATAGAAAATATAATAGACTTTATAAAATGAGCAAAGCAACCACATATCTCATCAAATTCGATGAAGAAACAAATATCATCCTCAACAAAATGTATAAAAAACTTGGTTGGGGAAAGAGAGAAGCGCTACTAAAATCTCTTAATCTAATTGAAGATGTAGTCGAAAAACTAGATAAAAATTTAGAGCTTGTAATATCAGTTCGTGATTCTAAAGATAAAAGCATCATTGTTGAGAAAACTTCTTCTTATGATGGATTAAGAACACCAGTATGATGTTTGATGAAGACCAAATATTACCAATTAAAGTAAGCGGACTCGCTGTTAATACTTCTCATAAATACTCGGGACTTGAGAATAGCCTACATGCATATTTGCCCTCTTCAGCAACTTTAGATTTTTCACACTCTACCACAACTAGGTTTAGTTCTGAGACTGTTGTTTTTGGCTCAAGCCAACCACCTACTCTCAACGGAATATCTGACATAAAATTAGCAACACAAAAAATCGATTTATCTTCAATTCCTAATTATACTGCAATTCCCATTCAACAGAATTCAGTTTGTCTCGAAAAACCTTTAGTAGGCTATCGATCTCTTGAGATTTTTGAAGGAACAAATTCAGTTCATCTTGTTGATACAAGAGCATATTCTACTTCAAGAATTGATTATGGGAATAAGTTCTCAAATAATTATAAAGTAAATGAAGACTATTGTATTCCAATAACCAAACACAGTCTGTCAGTATTAGCGATTAACAATTCTACTACAATTAATATCAACAATGTTATTGATTTTCGAAAAAGCATAAATGAACAAGCAAAGCAGTTTACGACTAATCATAAATTTGTTAATTACGATAATAGCCTTCCAATTGTTATTGACTCGAATTCACTTTTTAAAGAAATAAAGACCTCAATTAACAAAACAGCAAAAGGTTTACTAGGTAAAAATGAAGTTGACTTTTCAGAATACATCGAAGTTTTGTCTCAATATTTACCATCTTATAGTTATTTCGACTACCTACATTCCGCAGAATTTCTAGTCACCCGAATAGTAAATTCTCTCAGAGCAATATATCTTGCCTATACATCTCGCAGATTTTTTTCGAATTCACTTAATGTTGCTGTTGCAATACTTTTGCATAATCACGAAATAAAACAAAATACTTTTTTTCAAAATTACTTTTTAATCATTTCCCACAAAGGGTTCTATTCCTCACTATATCTTCATGATCAAGTGATAAGTACTACTTATAACTATTACTTATTACTAAAAAATTACGAGAATGATCATGAAGAACATATATCAAGTTAAATACAAGACTAAGAACGAAAAGAAATCCATCAAAGACTCAGAAATTGAGTTGCACGAAACTACAGTTCAATTCTACAAATTTATTTACCGTAATAAAAACTCATCCAATTCAAATTCATTTGACATTCAAAAAGTTACGGAGATTGGAGTTGCTATGATAAAGGTAATTGAATTCTGTATGAAAATTTTTGGTGGGATATCTGGAAAGTAGAGAGGCGAACTCTTAATTCGCCTCTCTGCATAAATTATTTCTTTCCGAAAGCAATATCTTCCAACATTTTTGTTGTGAGAGATTTTGGTCTTTCGAGCGGATAACCAAGCGCTCTTGACCAAATGATGTTTGAGCAAACACCAAGTGCGCGTCCAATTCCAAATAGTACTGTATAGAATTCATATTCTTGAACGCCATAATACCATTGGATAACTCCAGATTGAGCGTCAACATTTGGCCATGGATTTTTTGCTTTACCTTTTTCAAGTAGAATATTCGGAACAACTTTGTAGAGAAGATCAACATACTTGAAGAGAGGATCTTCCGGCAAATGCTTTAAACAGAATTCGCGTTGAGCTGTATAACGAGGATCAGTTTTACGAAGCACTGCGTGTCCAAATCCCGGAATAACTTTGCCGCTGTCTAAAGTATCGTAAACGAATTTTTTCATTTCTTCTTCTGTCGGAACTTTACCGCCCATTCCATTATAAACACTATGCAACCAACGTAAAACTTCTTCGTTAGCTAAGCCGTGCAATGGACCGGCAAGACCATTCAACATAGCGCTGATTGCATAATACATATCTGAAAGCGCACTTGCTACCAAATGACCGGTATGTGCACTTACGTTTCCGCTTTCGTGATCACTGTGCAGCAAGAAGTACAAGCGGGCAATATCATCGTAAGGTTTAGCAATTCCCATCATATGGGCAAAGTTTCCGCCAAAGTCCAAGGTTGGATCAGCAGGAATAATTTCGCCATTTCTATATTTCAAACGGTAAATGAATGCTGCAATTTCCGGAAGCTTTGCAAGAAGATTCATTGCGTCTTCATAATAAGCATCCCAGTAATCACCCTTCTTCAAATTTTCGTGATATTTCTTGGCGAAGATTGATTCTTTCTGCATAGACATGATTCCGGTAGCAAACATTGTCATCGGATGAGAATCAATTGGCATCGCGCGGATTATTCTAAACACATAATCCGGAACTGTTTTCCTCTTATCGAACTCGGCGCGAACATCAGCTATTTCTGCTTCTGTTGGCAAATCACCGGTTAATAAGAAATAGAAGAAAGCTTCAACAGTTGGCATTTCAGCGCCGGGATAGTTTGGCAATTTCTCCAGCACTTCGGGAATGGTAAGTCCTCTGAAACGAATTCCTTCGAAAGGATCGAGGTAAGACACATCAGTAACAAGGCTTTTAATATCACGCATTCCGCCGATAATTTGCCCGATAGTCACTTCATCAACTTTTACGTTACCATACTCTTTGTTTAGTTTTTCTGTACGGGGACGTTCTACAAGAATTTTTTCTTGCAGTTTTTGTTTTAGCAAGGACATAATTTCCTCCGAGACATTTATTCAATCAGTGAGTTACTTGCTAAATCGTTACTTCTAAAAAAGTTTTTAACAATTTAGAAAAGAACACGATTTTTGAGCCGCAATTTTTCCGCTTAACACGGCTCCTTCAATAGTAGCCGGTAATTCAGTATCAGTCCAGTCTCCGGCGAAGAACATATTTGGGAATGGTGATAAAATGGATTTCCGTAACTCATTTGATGCACAATCTGGTACAAATGTCGCACGTTTTTCTTTAATTATCTTCCATTCCACAACATTTTCTTTTAGGAAAATAGGAAAAAATATCTCTAACTCCGAATAAAAATCTTCGATTAGCTCATCATTTTCCACTTCGCATAAGGCGTCCGCAGAGCTGACTGTCAAACTAATATGCTTTCCATGATTAAATAGCCAATGGATTTCCGATTCAATAAGTCCATAGAATTTCTCTTTGAATGGATTTTCTTTTAGCCAAATGTGAACATTTAGAATTGATGAATACTTGAACTCATCAAGAGAAAGTTGAAACCGGTGAGAGGTAATTCTTTCGTCCAGATCGAGGAATGAAATTTTATCCAAAGCATATGGTGGAATTGCAAAAACAACCGCATCAAAATCCTCATAAACAAATTTGTTTGTTTTGATTTTAACGACCCTATTCTTATCAACTATTACACTTTCAACTCTTTCTGATGTTTGAATTGAGCAATCTCTCTGTTCAAGATATTTTTGGGAGGGAACAGAAAACAATTCGCTCAATCCAACCTTAGGCAAAATGATCCTACTTGCACGGCTGCCGCCAAGAAAAACTTCACGCAGAACTTCATCAAAAACTTGAGCGGAAGCTTTTTCCGGAGTTGTGTTCATTGTTCCAACAATTAAAATTTCCCAAAGCTTTTTAATTGTTTCATCATTCTGATCTTTCTGCAGAAGCCACTCAATCACAGTCAAGTTTTTCAAGTCTTCATCAGCACAACAGCCAAGATCAAGAATGAAATCAACAATGCGTAATCTGTCTTTCCAACTAAGGACTTTAAAATTAAGAATTGCAACAAGCAGATTGAGAGGATAAAACAGCTTCGGTGCTCTAAGTTTAGTTTGTTTACCGCCTTCTTCAACAAATAATATTTCCATTTGCTTCTGAATCTCTACCAGATCAATCGAACCGATACTTTTTAAAAATGAAAGCGTTTCATCGTAACAGCCCATCATTAAATGCTGACCGTTATCGTAAACATCATTTTGTTTTTCGTTGAGTAACGAATAGGTCCTTCCGCCAAGTTTAGGCGATGCCTCAAGGAGAGTTACTTTAATATTTTTTTCTGAGAGGTAAACTGCTGAAGATAAACCGGCTAATCCCCCACCAATAACAACAACATGTTTCATCCGTACACTAAACGATATTTTGCCCAAACGCCAAGAGAGATTGCAACTTTTTCAAATTTACCAACTTTAATTCTCTTGCTAAGAACATCATAGTTTTCTGCTTCAAGTCTTTTTAGCAAACGATAGTAAATGTGCTGCATTGCTCTGGCGGCAAACATTGAATGTTTGTCTTCATAATTTAGCGCATCGTTCGCGTTTTGGAAATAAACTTTTGCCCGTTCAGCTTGATAGCTCATCAGATTGACGAAATGTTCGTTGTAAATTTTATTCTTTAACTCAGCTTCAGTATAGCTAAAAGATTGCATATCATTTTGCGGCAAATAAATTCTTCCGGACTCGTAATCTTTGCCAACATCGCGTAAGATATTGGTAAGCTGCATGGCCAAGCCGAGATTAACAGCATAATCTTTAGCAGAACTGTGTTTGTAGCCAAAAATTTCTATACACATCAATCCAACAGTTGAAGCAACTAAGTAGCAATACTGCGAAAGATCATCAAAGGTTGGAAAGCGCTTGCGCTGAAGATCCATTTCCACACCGGCAATTAGTTCAAAGAATGGATCGAGAGGAATGTTAAACTGCTTGATGTATGTTACAAGTTTGTTAAGTAACTGTATATCGGAACCGCTACCGCGCAAGGCTTTTTCTAACTCGATTCTCCATCGGCGTAATTTTTCGTATTTGAGATCATCCGGTTCGTTCCCCAAGTCAACTATATCATCGGTCTTGCGGCAAAAAGCATAAACAGTATTCATTGCTTCTCGCTTCGGCTTATCAAGTAAAGTAAATGCATAATAAAAACTGCTTTTACTTTCTTTCGCAATTAATTTGGATTCATCTTGCATTGGTTAATAAACCTTTCGCAAATATTTGCAAATAATCTACTTTGCTCAATTTAGGTCTTGTTTCTATTACGCCGTAATCTATCGCTTCAATTTTATCTAAGATTTTTTCGCCGCCAAGCATTGTCATCTTTATCTGAACGAGCAATGAACTTGGCAGAAAAGGTAGCAACTTTCTTCCATCAACAAAAAGTTCTCTCGTACGCTCAAGTTGAAACTTCAATAACGATTTAAAGTTAGCATTATTTTGTTTTTCGTCAAATAGATTTTCGGTAACCCCAAATTTTTCCATTTCATCTTGCGGTAGGTAAATCCTCCCTTTTTGCCAATCAACAGAAACATCCTGGTAAAAATTTGTTAACTGCAACGCAGTGCAAATTGAATCGGAATGTAAGAATGCTTCTTCACTTCTAACGCCGCAAATTTCGACTACAATTCTTCCAACCGGGTTAGCAGAACGCTTGCAGTAATCTAACAACTGTGTATAGCTTTGGTAGCGCGTAGTAAAAACATCTTGTTTGAAAGCGCTAATAAGATCATAAAAATATTGTGTAGAAAGATTGCACTCATTGATTGTGTTTTTGAGAGCCATCCAAAAATCAGTAATGAATTGACCGCAAAGACAATCGCTGAATCTTTTTTCATACAATTCTAAATTCTGAATTCTCTTTTCTGGATTGACAATTCCTTCATCTGCTAAATCATCAGCCTGGCGGGCAAACTGATAAACAACAGCAATATGCTTCTTTGCTTCTTTAGGAAGTGTTATAGAAATGACCGGGAAATTTTCGTAGTGAGACTTTGCAAATTCCTCGGCAGACTGATAGGCATCTTTTAGCATAGAGAATAAATTGTTTAACCTAAACTAAGTTAACAATTTATTTCGAAAAAATGCCTTAGTTGCTCATCCAAACCAATTTTCCGGTGTTTGAGAGACTTTTGGTTTTTTCTCCGTCTGGTTTTTAGGAATGGGGAACTTATTCGTTTCCTCTAAGGAAGATTCGGTTGTGAATCTTAATGGATTAGGTGTTTTTTTAATAGCATCATGAGGAGAACCAAACAAAGAAGGAATCTTCAACTTGGACATATTTTGGTCAATCGTGTGTACGCTCATAGCAATCTCCTTTCTTTAACATAGGGCACAATGTAGCGCATGTAATTATCGGAAATTTGCAGTTTTTTTTCACTACAAATGTTGCTAATGGCTAAAAAATGTTGCTGGATTGCACACTTACTATCCTAGTTTTCTAAGGCTGATTCCAGAACTTTGGTCCATCAATCAAATATCGTAAACCAAGTTGTAGCCCTAAAAAGTAGAATAACTACCGGTTGAACTGTTCTCCTTCAGGAGTAATTACTTTTGCGCAAAGTTTGATTTAGCAAATCCATTTCAAACGCACGTATTTAATTATGAAAACTTTACTTCACCAGAATCATTTTCTTGCTTAGAACAAAATCTTTAGCCTCTAACCTAAAAAAGTAAATTCCATTGGATAATTGAGAAGCATCAAAATTTTTGGAATATTTTCCAGCGCTTAATACTTGATTCACCAGTATTTCAACCTCCTGCCCCAGCGAATTATAAACAGTTAAACGCACCATTCCTTCTTTAGGCAAATCAAATTGAATTTTTGTAGTTGGATTAAACGGATTAGGATAATTTTGGTACAACTTATAATCTATTGGGATAGCATCAGAAATTTTTTCGACACTAACTATAACCGGGTTCGTTGTTAGTGAAGAAATTTTTGTTTCGAAGAATTTCCCATCAGTAATCGTAACCACAAGCAGAAACTGTTTACCTGCCTGGCTGGTTTTAGGTACCCAACTAAACAATCCGCTACTACTCAGCGTCGCGCCATCAGGACCGGAATCTAAATTATATGTAACAACATCGCCATCGGGATCAACTGATAGATACTGATAGTTAAATGCAACTTGAGTACTATGCACATTTATTGTGGTGTCCGGCAAAAATCTAACAAACACAGGAGGATGATTTACTTTTTCATAGACAGCAGTTAAAACTCTGTTGCTAATTATTTCGAACTGCAAAACTGAATTAGTAGTGAGTGTATTTCCATTTTCAATCCATTGCGAAAATTTATATCCATCAGACGGAATAGCTGTTAACTTAACTTGTGTACCGTGATTATAATTAGTTAGATCCGGTTCTTTAGTTACTGTTCCATTTACCGAAGTAATTGCAATAGTGTATGTATTAATAGAATAGTTTGCTGTAATGTTTTTATCTCCATCCATATTAATAGTTACCGGATTAACTGCTCCACTTGCGTCTCCGCTCCAATTGGTAAAAGAATACCCGACAGTTGGTGTAGCAGTTAACTGAACTTGCGAACCATAATTGTAACTTGCTTGGTCAGGACTTTTTGCGACAGTACCATTAATTGAAGTGATAGAAAGCGTAAACGTATTAATAGAATAATTTGCCGTTATGTTTTTGCTGCCATCCATTATAACAGTTAGCGGATTTTCAGAACCGGTTGCGTCTCCACTCCAACCTATAAATGAGTAACCTGTTATAGGTACAGCTGTAATTTGGACTTGTGCACCATGAGCATAACTTACTTGATCAGGATTCTTTGTAATTGTTCCATTTACAGATATAACAGTTAGTGCATAAGTACTAACAGAATAATTTGCAGCGATGCTCTTATTTCCATCCATATTTATAGTAATGGGATTTGCCGAACCGCTAACATCTCCGCTCCACCCAACAAATGTATAACCAGTTATAGGTGAAGCCGTTAACTGAACTGTTGAACCATGGTTGTAGTTTTCTTGATCCGGGTTCTTGATTACCGATCCATTTTCCGAAGTGATTGTGAGTGAGTAAGTATTAATAGAATAATTTGCAATTATGTTTTTGTTGCCGGTCATTGTAACAGTTATTGGATTTGCAGAACCACTCGCATCACCACTCCACCCGGTAAACGTATAGCCTGCTGATGGTGTAGCCGTAATTTGTACTTGTGTACCATGAGTATAACTAGCCAGATCCGGGTTCTTGATCACTGTACCATTAACAGAAGTTATTGTAAGCAAATATGTATTGATAGAAGCTGTAAAATTTTGATCAGTCAGATTACATGTAATGTTGCTGCATGTTCTACATGATGGAGAGAAAGTAACTCCAAGTGCATTAGGAGTGATAGTTCCACACCACCCGTAACTAACTGAAATCGAAAAGTTACCAGCACCATCCGCGCTAACCGTCTTATCAGTTACATCGTGATAGCTTAACACAGCATTGCTTATTCCGGCATTACCAGAAATAATTAGGTAACTCGGCAGAGTTTTAACCAAAATTCTATTAGAATTGGAAGTTGCCCCGCTTGCATTAAATGCTCTAATCCGGTAATAGTAGGATGTATTTTCAGTTAGGTTTGAGATAGATAAGGTTGTAATATTTCCAACATCTCTATTATTAAAACCACTAACAAAACTTGTGAACAAACTATCAGTAGCCAAATCAAGAAAATATTTATCTGCACCAATGGATGCACTCCAATTTGCTACAAAACTTGTCTGGGTAATGTTAGTAGCATTTGCGGCGACAGGTACTGTGGACATCGTTATTAGACCTACAATATTGGAATTATTACTTGTTCCACTATTATTATAGGCTCTAACTTGATAATAGTAAGTAGCTCCGGGGGTTAAGCCGGTTATATTCAAGGAGGTAACATTCCAAACATCTTTGTTTTGATAACCAGCGACATAACTTGTAAATCCGTTATCAGTTACCACATCAAGAAGGTAACCCGCAGCTCCGGTAGTAGGATTCCAATTAGCTTCAAAACTGGTTTGAGTAATATTTATTGCGCTATTGGCTATTGGCGCTTGAGATACGGTTATTAAACTAATTGTGTTGGAATTATTACTAGTACCGCCAATATTAAAAGCCCTCACTCGGTAATAATAATTTGTTCCGGCAGTTAATCCGTTTATGTTATAAGTAGAAACATTTCCTACATCTCTATTCTGATAACCAGCGACATAACTTGTAAATCCGTTATCTGTGGCTACATCTAAATAATACTTTGCCGCTCCTACAGATGCGTTCCAGTTTGCATCAAAACTACTTATCGTAATTGTAGTTGCAGATGTAGCTACCGGTGCTGCCGGCAAAGTTATCAATCCTATTATATTTGAGTTGACACTAGTTCCGCTAGCGTTAAAAGCTCGCACTCGGTAATAATAATTTGTGCCCGAGGTTAAACTTGCTATAGCTAAAGTTGTTACATTACCAACATCTTTGTTTTGATAACCGGCTACATAACTTGTAAATCCAATATCTGTAGCTACATCTAAATAATACTTTGCTGATCCTACCGATGTATTCCAGTTTGCATCAAAGCTACTTGTGGTAATTGTTGTGGCGTTCGTAGCAACCGGTGCTATTGGCATTGTTATTAAATTAATCACATTAGAGTTGGAACTTGTTCCACTCACATTAAAAGCTCTTACTCGGTAATAGTAATTTGTCCCGGCAATTAATCCGTTTATGTTAAACGTAGAAACATTTCCTACATCTCTATTCTGATAGCCAGCGACATAACTGGTAAATCCGTTATCTGTCGCCATATCCAAGTAATACTTCACCGCTCCTACCGATGCATTCCAGTTTGCATCAAAACTACTTATCGTAATTGTCGTTGCATTTGTTGCAACCGGTGCCGCCGGCAACGTTATCAACCCAATCGTATTTGAGTTGCCACTTGTTCCACTTGCATTAAAAGCTCTTACTCTGTAATAATAATTGGTCCCGGACGTTAATCCGTTTATGTTATTCGTTGTTACATTGCCTACATCTTTATTCTGATAACCGGCTACATAACTTGTAAATCCATTATCCGTTGCTACATCCAAGTAATACTTCTCTGCACCTACCGAGGCGTTCCAGTTTGCATCAAAACTATTTGTCGTTATCGTTGTTGCATTCGTTGCAACCGGTGCACTTGGCAATGTTATTAAACTGATTACGTTGGAGTTATTTCCGGTCCCACTTCCATTATAGGCTCTCACCCGGTAATAATAATTTATACCCGGAAGTAGCCCCACAACATTATGTGTTGTTACATTGCCTACATCTTTGTTTTGATAACCTACCACGTAACTCGTAAATCCGTTATCTGTCGCTACATCCAAGTAATATCCGCTTACTCCTACTAACGCATCCCAGTTTGATGTAAAGCTTGTCGTTTGTATCGTGGTTGCTGATGTCGCTACGACCGCACTTGGTGTTGTTAATACTGTAATTACTCCAGAGTTTTCACCGGTTCCATAATTATTGTATGCCTCTACCCGGTAATAATAGGTTGTGTTGGAACTCAGTCCAGTCACCGAATATGTGGTTACGTTGCCTACATCCAGGTCATCAAATCCGGCTACATAACTCGCAAAATTGGATACTGTGGATACATCCAATTTGTATCCGGTAGCTCCGGTAACTGCATTCCAGTTGGCGCTAAAGCTCGTTGATACAACTAATGTTGCTGCTGTTGATGTTGGAGCTCCCGGTATCGTTGCTAATGCTATTGTGTTAGAACTTCCGCTTGTTCCTCCAGCATTATTTGCTCTCACTCGGTAATAATAATTTGTTCCCGATGTTAATCCATTTATGTTATACGTTGTTACATTGCCTACATCTTTATTTTGATAACCTACCACATAACTCGTAAATCCGTTATCTGTCGCTACATCTATAAAATACTTTGCCGCTCCTACAGATGCGTTCCAGTTTGCATTGAAACTGCTTGCAGTAATCGTTGTGGCTGCTATTGCAACTGGAATCGTTGGAGCTGTAAGAACTGTAATAATTCCGGAATTGCCGCTAGTGCCGCTTACATTATAAGCCCTAACACGGTAATAGTAATTAGTATTTTCACTCAATCCAGATATTGAGAATGTAACAACGTTTCCGACATCTTTATTTTCGAAACCATCTAAGAAGGCACCTGCACCAAATGCATTATCGGTTGAAACATCTAATTTGTAGCCAGTTGCCGAAGCAGCCACATTCCAGTTTGCATCAAAACTAGTTCCTGTTACATTAGTCCCGGCTGCTGAAATTGGATTAGGGGGAACAGTAACCAAGCTAATTACATTTGAGTTACTGCTGTTACCAGAGACGTTAAATGCACATGCCCGATAATAGTATGTTGTTCCTGCTGAAAGATTTGTATTAACCGAATAAGTAGTAACGGCTCCAACATCTTTGTTCTGATAACCGGCTACATAACTGCTAAATGTGTTATCAGTAGCTACGTCTAGATAATACTTTTCTGCACCTACCGATACATTCCAGTTTGCGCTAAAACTAGTTTGAGTAATTGAACTGGCTGATGTTGCCACAGGAGCTGTTGATAGCGTCATTGTTGTTATCACTGCAGAATTGCCACTCGTACCGCTCATGTTGGTTGCCCTGACGCGGTAGTAATAAGTTGTTCCTGCCGAAAGATTAGTATTGATAGTGTATGTAATTACATTGCCCGCATCCAAATTTTCATAACCGGAAACAAAAGTTCCGGCAGCAAATGCAGCATCGGTAGATACATCCAAATAATATTTTGTAGCTCCGGTCGAGGCATTCCAATTGGCATCAAAACTCGAAGTAGAAAAATTTGTCGCAGCAATACTAACCGGATTGGGAGGAATTGTGATTAAGTTTATTGCATTTGAATTTCCACTTGTGCCTGTAGCGTTATAAGCTCTCACTCGGTAATAATATGTGGTGCCTGCAGATAGGTTTGTATTAACAGTATAGCTTAGAACGTTGCTAACATCAATATCTTCGTACCCGGTAACAAAGTTACCAGCAGCAAAAGTTGCGCTAGTTGATACATCTAATCGGTATCCTGTTGCGGAAGTAACAGCTTGCCATCCTGCGACAAAACTAGTCTGAGTTAACGATGATGCTGCCAAAGCTATTGGCGGAATTGGAATTGTTAATACTGTGACAGTGCCTGAACTTGCACTTTCACCGTTTGCATTATATGATCTAATCCGATAATAATAAGTTGTACCACCAGTCAAACTAGTGACGGAATATGTTGTAACATTACCAACATCTTTATTTTGAAATCCAGCTACAAAACTTCCGGCTCCAAAATTTAAATCTGTCGAAACGTCAAGCTTATATCCTGTAGCTCCTACCGAACTATTCCAATTAGCGCTGAAACTCACTTCGGCTTTATTTGTTGCTGCGGTTTCAACAGGACTAGGCGGCGCAAGTGTTACAATTATTACGTTTGAATATCCGGTAATACCATCAATATCATATGCTCTTAGGCGATAATAATAAGTTAAACCCCCAGATAAGCCCGAGTTTACATTTAAAGTGTTAACATTTCCTACATCCAAATTTTGATATCCGGTTATGAATGAGCCAAAGTTTGGATCGGTAGATACATCAAGTTTATAACCATTAGCACCGGCAGATGCATTCCAATTTGCATTAAAGCTTATTGAGGTAATAGATGTAGCCGATATAGCTACAGGATCTAACGTTATAGACCTTGAGTTAAAAGTACCGGCACTCATCAGTGTTCCGTCTCTATTTCCGGCATTAACATCGGAACCGTTACTTATGCTTATTGATGAGCCTCTACCTATCGTAATCGAACTCTGTGCATATAGATGGGTTACTGTCACAAGCAGTACGAATAAAATCCTTAGATTTTTCATGCTAAAATTCTTCTAATTTTAGTTTAGTTATCCTTGTGAGTAAGTTGCGTCCTGCCTTTCTCATTCTCTGTTTTTACAATGTTTAACTGATCTTGTAATTCGGCTTTCAGCTTTCTTAACTCTAATAGCTCATCGTTAATTTTACTTACATTCGAAAGCTGCTCTTTCAATTTTCTGTTTTCGTCAATTAATATTTGAAGAGTGGCTTTTATTTCGGAAGTTCTTTTTTCAAGAGCTATAACTCCAGCCATATTAACGCCATCAATACTGATTGAGTTAATTCCCAAACTATCCGTTCCGTTCAACTGAAATGCTGCGTAAAAATCCTGCGCCATAGGACCTATATACTTTTCATTTGGATCAGTTTTTTTATAACTCCATTTTGTAATAGGTATGTTTTTAATTTTTCCTAGAACCCATTCGCCGTTGACAGGTTCAAAGTTTTCTTTTTTATTCCTATCGCAATAATTTGACCATCCACTTTGACCATGCCTCATATAAACACCTGCTGTCGAATCCGGGTAAGAACTCCATAAACGGTAACCGCCTATAAAACGCATTGTTAATGAATTATCTTGAGCAGAATAAGCAGTTTGAAAATATGCATCGTCTCCAACAACCATAGCACCATCTTTTCCATTTGTATTTGCACCGCTGCCAATTGCAATAGAATAAATTCCCGTTGCATAAGCCTGTGTACCAATTGCAATTGCATGAGATTGAGTTGCCTGACTGTAGGAACCAAGCGATAGAGAATAATCTCCGGTTGCTTGATTATATGCCCCGATGGCAGTTGATGCAACAGCAGTGGCACGTGGTTGATATCCCATAGCAATAGAATACAAAGAAATTTTAGGATTAGCTGTACCATCATCGTCCCAGTAAGAGGATTCAGCAGCGCCAACTCTAAACGCACCTTTACGTGGATACCAATGCATTCTTACCCCAGCTCCTAGCGCTCGTATAGTGCCGCTGTTAACTGTTCCGCGTACAAGTAAACCATCTGTTCCCCCAATTTCCAATTGTGCCCTTGGGTCTGTTGCATTGGTTCCAATTCCTATTAGACCAGTACTTTGTTTAACTGTGAAATAGGTATTAGCTCCATTAATAATGGAATATATTCCACCGGTTGCTAGAGTATTGGTAATATTCTGCGCAGAGACGCCATTTAACAAACCTGTGGCAAAAATTGCCAGAATCATTAAAACTATGTGAGATTTTTTTTCCATCACTCATTCTCCATTTTTCAATTAACAATTATTAATCTATTCAAATTTATTTTAGGACATATGTGTATTTGAATAATCCAAAGGAATAGCTTTTCCTTTTGAGTCAAATTTTGTTTGTTGTGGATTTAGTTGTTATGCACAAAAAATTGCTTTGGAATTATTGCAGAAATCTCTTGGCGCGGTTGAAATAAACACCCCAAGAATTTCCTTACTTTACATAGAAAACCAAATCTATTTTTTTGTACATCTAATCGAGGTAAGAAATAATTTTACAGTTGCATCAAGTACAAATTTGATAACTTCTGATACAGATCAGACACGAAAAAAATTTCACTTTGGAACATCTAGAGTTAACTCAAAAATGAAATTTTTATATTATCAAAACAAGAAACATATAGTTACAAGAGACTTTGAATCGTGTTGTGCACGTAAGCATTAAAAGTCAAATATACTCTAACCGGGTTAATTCTTGTTGAAAAATATTGCTATCCTACAAAACCGGCAATAGATAATTTGTACAGACTATTGTAAAGTGACACAAAACAAGTTGCCGAAAAGTGAAGACTCTTTACAAAAAATTCTTTCAAGAAAGAGCTTTCTATATTGATAACGGCATGTGGTACCCGGGACAGTCCGCCAGGGCGGATTTAACCTGCAAGATTAATTTTGTACCCGGGACAGGATTTGAACCTGCACGACCTCGCGATCACTAGCTCCTGAAGCTAGCGTGTCTACCAGTTCCACCACCCGGGCAAATTTAATTAAGAACATTTACTGAACAAACTTAAGGAAGAAGTATTTCTTTTACAAAATAGAGACTTGGTTTTCAGTCCTTTCGTTTAATTCCAGATGTATCATTATAAGGGAAAGCATTAAATCTCGGTTCAAATTCGTCATTAGGATCGTAAACTGGCGGTAAATCTTTTACATTAATTATGTCTGTTACAGTTCCGGTTCTACAATCTGGGGAAACTAATCTTGGTCTTCCGTTCTCGTAAATAGATTCCCTACAAAACGCAGCTTGAATTATTTTACCGCTAGGCGGTGTTTGAAAATCTTCAACCGGCATATTTATTTGCTCATAAATATCATGCATAAAGATTGCCCAGATAGGAAGCGCGGCAATAGCACCCTGTCCGTATGTTCCGGTAAATGTAACTCTCTGATCATCAAAGCCAACCCAAACACCGGCAGTAATTTGCGGAGTAAAGCCAATAAACCATGCATCGGCATAATTAGTATTCGTTCCGGTTTTACCCGCAGCAGGGCGCTGGAAATTGTAAACTGAACGAGCTGATGTGCCGGTTCCACCGCCGTCCATTACTGTTCTCATCATATCAGTTACAATGTAAGCAGTTTCTTCAGATATGGCTTCGTTGGCTTGAGTATTAAACTTTTCAATAACAACTCCATCTTTATCTTCAATCTGTAAAATAGAAATAGGTTCGTTATAAACTCCTCTGTTGCCCAAAGTAGCATAGCCGCTAACAATCTCTAAAGGAGTAACAACAGAAGATCCTAACGAAATAGCTGGAGTTAGATCCAATCTTGTTTTAATTCCCATACGTGCAGCAAAACGACCAATATCGGGAAGTGGTGCAAAATCTTCTATTATCAACCGAGCAGCAACTAAGTTGTAGGATTCAGCTAGACCCCAACGTAATGTCGTATAACCTCCGGAACTATGATCAAAATTAGCCGGACTCCATAGTTTTGCGGAGCCATCGTTGAATGCAAATGGCTGATTCAAAATTGGGAATGCCGGATATAAGCCTCTATCAATTGCAACTGTATAAACAAATGGTTTGAAAGCTGAGCCCGGCTGACGGCGGATTTGTGTGGCGTGGTTTAATCCATACATAAATTTGTTATCGCGTCCGCCAACCATAGCTCTAATTTCGCCGGTTCTAGTATCGAGCGCAACAAAACCAACTTCAATTTTCTTTTCTTCATTCTTAACAGAATCAATAAAAGTTTTGTCCTTCACTATGCGGTTATAAAACGCAAGACGCTCTCTTTGAGAAGTAGCCGATTTATATTCGGGACGATTCTTGATCGCCTTATCAAGTACTTCACGAAGAATTGAGCTATATCTATTCCAATTCCAGCTCGCATCAAATTGCTTTTGAAATCTATCCAGATGCAGTTGAGCAGCATGGTTTGCAATTTTCTGCATTCTGCTATCAAGCGTAGTATAAATTCTTAATCCGCCTTGATAAAGGTCGAAGCCATATTTATCGGAAAGTTTTTCCATTTGCTGACGAATATATTCCAAGAAGTGAGGAGCGATTGAGCCGTAAATTTTCTCCTGGACTTTTTTATAGGAAAGTTTAATCCGCTCAAGTTTAAGTCTTTCATAAGTTTCTTCGGATAAATAATCATCATTAACCATATTCTGCATTACAATATTTCTTCTGCGGAAAGCGTTTTCATATTTATTAAACGGATCGTAACCACCGGGAGATTTGAGAAGAGAAACTAGAATTCCGGCATCCGGCACAGTTAAGTCTTTTACATCTTTATCAAAATAGATACGGGAAGCCATGCTTATTCCATAAGCGCTTCTTCCGAAATAGGAAATGTTGAAATACATTTCAAGAATTTCCCGCTTAGTATAAGTCTTCTCAATCTGAACTGCTGTAATCCATTCGCGTATTTTTCTAATAACCGTTCCGGCTTTACTCTCGTGTTTTGCTTTGAAGCCATACAGATTTTTTGCAAGCTGCATGGTTATTGTACTAGCGCCTTCTCGTCTGAAAAGAAGAACATTCTTAATCATTGCTTTAACAAATCTTTGAAGATCAACTCCCCAATGGTCGTAGAAATTTTTGTCTTCGGTAGCAATTAACGCATTTATTACATGGGGCGGAATGGTGTCTATACTAACTTCAACACGATTCTCTTTATAGAATTGCCCAATCAGTTCGCCATCGGTACTATAAACATTGCTTGCAAGCTGCGCTTTGGGGTTTTCTAATTCTTCCAGCGAAACTAATCCTTCAAAAACATATAGGAAGAAGAGTACCGTTGCAATTACGAAAAGTGAAGCTGCACCAAAAATTATATATCGAAAATTTTTCTTCTTTGGATTTTTCGCGTTCTTTAATAACTGATTTGGTCTTTTGATAACCATACTATTCCCAGTCTATAATCTCAAATTTGTTTGTGAATTTACCATAACACGGTTTCTTTAGCCAAGTGCCAAGATTAACATACATCCCATTATCTATTTTTTCAATTGTTCTTCTATGTGAATGACCGAAGACAACATAATCATATTCTTTGTTGATTAGCATTTTTGCAGTGTCAAGTAATCCGCTAAACTCGCCATAGTTTTTTGTTGATGTATAATCTCTGCTAGCCTTGCTCGATCCGCTTGCAATTTTAATTCCTAAATCGGGATGAATAATAGAATAAACTCGTTGAATGAATTTATTCCGAAGAACTTTCTTCAGCATTTTGTAACCGTTATCGCCAGCCATTAATCCATCGCCGTGAGCAATGAAGAATTTGCTTCCGTTAAGCTCAGTGATGATTTCTTCTTCGTAAACCTTTGCACCAATTTCTTTTTCAAAAAAATCTTTATGAAGAAAATCGTGGTTGCCGATTATGTAGTGAATATCTTTTCCGGTATCTCTAAACGAAGCAAGCGCGCCAAGTGTGCGGATAAATCCTTTCTGGATTACACGCTTGTATTCAAACCAGTAATCGAACAAATCGCCAACAATAAACAGCTCGTCGCAATTCGATTCGGCAAACTTCAGAAAATCCACAAGGAGTTTTTCCTTTCCCCTCTCAAGATTTTCATTCTGCAAGCCTAGATGTACATCCGATATAAAGAAATATGTTTTCAAATATTAATCATTCCTCGATTCAAAAGTAGCTAAAAGCCATTTATCCGGATCAAGCAAAATTTCTTTTGGTTTTCTCTTCAAAGTGAAACTAAAGCGCTGCTGTCTTTCAGTAATCCGCAAAGTTTTAACCTCGCTTTCGTCTCCTTCATAAATAAATTTTACTCCCACCGGAAATTTATAAATATCGTAGCCATTTTGTAACTGTTCTGTGTTTAATACTAAAGAAAAATCTGCTCCTTTTAGCTCCGAACTCCAGTCGTAAGCAAGCTCAATTATTCCTTCACCATTAAAAACCCATTGGTCGAAAAATTGTGTTAGGTTTCTACCGCTCACTTTTTCACAAAGTTTTTTGAAATCATAAGTAGAAGCATTCCCATATTTGTAGAGTCTTAAATATTCATGTAATGTTTTGAAAAAATTTGTATCTCCAACTTCATTCCGCAGCATGTGTAAAACCCAGGCACCTTTGCTGTAAACTAAATTCCCAAATAATGCGTCGCCGGGATTGTACAACTTACCATTTTCAAATGATCCAAATCTTCCGCTCATTGTGCTTTGAAGAGCGCGCGGTCCGGCTTTCTTTTCCCAATACAAAGCTACTGAGTATGTGGCAAAACCTTCATTAAGCCAAATATCTTTCCATGTTTTTGGACCAACAGCATTACCCCACCAATGATGCGCCAGTTCATGAATCAGCATATCAGTAAAAAACTTATGCCCGCCAACAAAAATGGAACCGACACCGGTCAAAGTCTGGTGTTCCATTGCACCGCTTTGCCAAAGTATTTCCGCAACAAAGTATTTTTCTTTGATGAACGGATATGCGCCAAAGATTTCCTCGAATACTTTTAAGTACTCAGGATGATCGCCGAAATCTTTCTTAGCGTTTTCAAGATCGCTTTCAAAAGCAAAGTAGGCAAGATCAAGCGAATCTTTTGTTATGGAGAGATACTTTTGCGAAAACGATTTGTACTTCCCGGAATAAATGGCAATTAAATATGTAGAAATTGGATAAATAGTTTTCCAGTGATAAGTCTTCTTGCCGTCGGTAATTTTTGTATCAACAAGTTTTCCGTTGGAAAGTGAAACGCAGCATGTATCGTTGGTGATGAACATATCAACTTGCGCTTTATCATCCGGCAAATCTATGCATGGCAGCCAGGTTGATGCAAAAACCGGTTCATTAAGTGAATAAACAAAAGGATGATTTTGGTGAGTCTCAAAATTGAATGAGCCAAATCCTAAACTTTTTGGGGTACCGCTGTAAACAACTCTCACCTCTATGGAATCCAAATCTTTATTCTTCTTTTGAATTGAGAGAATTTTATCATCCAACCCGTAATCAGCATCTATTCCGTTAATCTGCACGAGTTTAACTTTCATATTATCATAAAAATTAAGAGGGATTGATTCGGCATTCTTGTCATTCAATTTCATGCTTATTGTTACGTCGCCGTCTATCCTTTTCTTTTTTGTATCAAGATTAATTTTAATCGTGTAATGCATTACATCAACCGAACGCTGCGTTTTGGGATTGTACTCTTCAAGTTTATCGTTGCTAAATTCTTTTAGCTGAAGTGCAACAGAAACACCTTTACTAATTCCAAGCGGAAATCTGTTTTGGAGAAAATCGTAAATTGAATAAACGCCGACGATAAAAAGGCATATCAAAAACGATACAACAAGGTAAGCAATGTTTCTTTTTTGCATTAATTAGAGCTGGTATTTGATTCCGGTTCTAAATTAACAATTTCATTGTTTGCCAATCAATTGTTAATTAAATATATTTTAAATAACACTACATCGAGAAAAATATGGTTTATACAGGATCGACCACTTTAAGAAAAACCCTTACTATGATTCTTGCCGGCGGACAGGGCGAACGGCTTTTTCCTCTAACAAAAGTAAGAACAAAACCTTCCGTTCCCTTCGGCGGAAAGTACAGAATTATTGATTTCACTCTTTCAAACTGCTTAAACTCCGGGCTTCGCAAAATCTTTGTGATAACCCAATATAAATCCGATTCACTCAGCCGCCATCTTTACGAAGCATGGAATATTTTCAATCCGGATTTAGGAGAGTTTATCTATTCCATTCCGCCGCAGTTTAAGACTAGTAACAATTGGTATCTGGGCACAGCAAACGCCGTTCAACAAAATCTAAATTTGATTGAAGATGAGAATTATGAACAACTGCTTCTTCTCTCCGGCGATCATATTTACAAAATGGACTATTTGAAAATGCTTCAATATCACACCGAGAAAAAAGCAGCGCTAACTATTGCAAGTATCGAAGTGCCCAAATCCGTAGCAGATCGTTTTGGTGTGATAGACATTGATGAGCATTATAAAGTAAAATCATTTGTTGAGAAACCAAAAAATCCCCCTACGATTCCCGGTAAACCGGCTTTCTCTTTTGTTAACATGGGAATTTATGCATTCAACGTTAACGCTTTGAAGGAAGTACTTAGCAAAATGGAAAAAGAGAAAATCCCTAATCACGATTTTGGAAAAGATGTTATTCCTTATATGATTAAAAACGGCTACCATGTTCAGTCCTACCGTTTTATTGATGAGAACAAAAAAGATGAACCTTACTGGGTAGATGTTGGAACGATTGACAGCTACTATGCAGCCAGTATGGATTTAATAAATGTAAGTCCTCATTTTAATCTGTATGATTTCGATTGGCCATTGAGAACACGTCAACTTCAATATCCACCGGCTAAGACTATTTCTCACGAAGGAGAGAGAGTTGGTCGTGCGTTTAATTCTCTTATTTCCGACGGTACAATTGTTTCCGGCGGTTTGGTTGAAAGATCAATCGTTGGTTTTAATGTGCGTATAAATAGTTACTCTTATGTTACCGACTCAATTATTTTTGATAATTGCAAGATTGGCAGACACGCACGAATACGTAGAACAATTATTGATAAGAATGTTAACGTTCCGGAGGGAATGGAGATTGGATTTGACATAGAAGCGGATAAGAAACATTTTACAGTTTCAGAAACCGGTATTGTGATTATTCCAAAGAATTATCAATTCTAACTTACATAGTTAATTCTCTGAAAAGCCGGGCTACACCGGCTTTTTTATTTTCCGCTTGAGTTGTTATTTTACTTCCAACTAAATCGCAGACTATGAACGAGACACTAAAAGAAAAATTAGAAAATTTGCCTTCGCTTCCGGGCATTTATCAGTATTTCAATGATAAAGGCAAAGTGATTTACGTGGGCAAGGCGAAAAACTTGAAGAACCGTGTCCGTTCTTACTTTCATAAAAATATTGATTCGCCAAAGACAGAAATTCTTGTTTCAAAAATTGAAGACTTACAGATTATTGTGACCGATTCCGAAATTGAAGCTTTGGTTCTCGAAAACAATCTGATAAAGGAATTAAAACCACGTTACAATGTTCTACTTAAAGATGATAAATCCTTTCCTTACATCCGCGTAACCAATGAGCCGTTTCCGCAAATTTTTCCAACCCGAAATATTGTAAAGGATGGATCGCGCTACTTTGGACCTTACACAGATGTAAAGAACATGAAATCGTCTCTACGGTTGATTACCAAAATTTTCAAAATAAGAAGCTGCAAGTTTGATATTACTGAAGAAGCTGTAGAAAAGAAGAAATTCAAAATCTGCCTGGATTACCACATTAAAAAGTGCGAAGGACCATGCGAAGGTCTTGTTTCAAGGGAAAGATATAATTCGATGGTGAACCAGGCAGTAAAGGTTTTCCGCGGCAAAACCGAAGAACTTCTTGATGAATTGAAGAAGCAGATGGCTGAAGCTTCTTCTAATCTTGAATTTGAAAAAGCAGCCGAACTGCGAGATAGGCTTGAGCAATTGCAAGTTTATACTTCCAAGCAAAAAGTAGTTTCGGCAGATTTGGAAGACCGTGATATTATCAGCGCTGCTTTTGAAGGGAAAGAAGTTGCAGCAACTATTCTAAATATTCGCGCCGGTAAACTTGTTGGCAAACGCCAGCTAACTTTAGCTGCTGAAGAAAATACAGAACCACCGCAAATCTATTCAGCAATTATTAAATTTTACTACACGGAATTTGTGGAAGTGCCAAAAGAAATTATTTTGGAAGTTGAGCCGGAAGATTCCGAATCACTATTGGAATGGCTTAACACTAAAGCTGTGAAGAAAACAAATTTTATAATTCCTCAGAGGCAAAGCGAGGCTAAATCTTTGCTCGTAATGTGCAAGCAAAATGCAATACTCGCGCTTAAAGAAATCCAGTTGCAGAAAATGAAGAAGGAAGGAAATGTTCCGTACGTTCTTTCGGCTTTGCAGAGAGATTTACGCTTGAAGAAATTACCCCGCTTAATAGAGTGTTTTGATAACAGCAACTTGCAGGGCAGCGACGCTGTTGCAAGCATGGTAGTTTTTGCCGACGGCAAACCAAAGAAAAGTTTGTACCGCAAATTCATCATAAAAACTGTTGAAGGTCCCGACGACTTTGCGAGTATGAGAGAAATTATCCACCGCCGTTACAGTAGAGTGATGGAAGAAAAACTTCCCTTCCCGGATTTGATTATGGTTGATGGAGGTAAAGGGCAGCTGAGCAGCGCAATTGAAACTCTTGATGAACTTGGAATTAAGAGTTACGAAATTATCGGTTTGGCAAAAAGATTGGAAGAAGTTTTTCTTCCCGGAGAATCCGAAGCGCAGTCAATTCCCAAAACTTCCAGCAGCCTTAAATTGCTTCAGCATGTACGCGATGAAGCTCACCGCTTCGCAATCACTTTCCATCGCGAAAGAAGAAGTAAACGCACCTTTGCCACTGAGCTTACAGAGATAAAAGGTATCGGAGAAAAAGTTGCTCAAAAATTGTTAGCTGAGTTAGGAAGTTTGGAAGCTATAAAAACTGCTTCAGAAGAATCATTAGCAAAAGTTATAGGCGCGGCAAAAGCAAAGTTAGTTTATGAGCATTACCGTTCATCAGAAAATGAAGTTATCTCCAATTAATTCTCGTAATGAGTCCACATACGTAAAATCTTTATGGTCTTTTCCTCCTCGAGCACTTCGTAAACGAGGCGGTGCTGTTTATTTATCCTTCTGGAAATAAATCCTTTAAGATTGCCGGAAAGGAATTCGAACTCGGGTGGGAATTGATAAGGATTTTTAGAAATGATTTCTAAAAGAACTTCTACTTTGGGCTTTAGGTTAGATGAAGCAATTTTCTTTGAATCTTTTAGCGATTGAGGCGAAAAGAGAATCTTATACATCACCAATCAAGTTTGTCTTTATATTCATTTATATCGGTGTTGGCTTCTTTAACTATCGAAGTTGTCATTCCCGGAATACTGCTTAAATATTCGGTATCGCTCAACTCTCCCTTACTTGCTTTTAGACTGATTACTTTGGCGTATTCCAAAATTGTAGCCCAATACTTATCGGGAATTTTTTCTAAAATACTTTTTAATTCGTTTTGATTTGATATCATAAAAATACTTTTATCATTTGCTAATAATATATTCAAAATTGTTTTCAATTAACATAGGGTTGCAAGGTGTTATGTTGAACAAGAATGGGTGAAATAAAAAATGCCAGACTACCAATCACCCAAGTTAGATACTGACCGTTGCTTCCTTCCGGACCTGGCGGGGTTGGGTATTAACTTGCCGATTAGAGCCTGGCAAAAATTTGGGGCGGAAATATAGAAAAAAATCCCGCAGTTAAAAACTTTATATATGGTCGAACAAATCGCTTCTAAATCTTTGATATTCCGCTTGCCAATTCAATTCTTTGGAAGCCGGTAAACAGTTTTTCTTGTAAGCCGCCAGCAGTTCCTTATCAGCAGACCATTTATTAAGTACATGAATCAGCTCTTCAGCATTTTCTAAGTTGATTACTTCCCCAACATTGTATTTCTCAACAATATTTTTCATTTGCGGAAGATTGCTGGAAAGAACCGGCAACTCTGCCATGATGTACTCAAAAAGTTTGTTTGGCAGTGCGTGATAATAACTAATGCTGATGTTCTCTATTAGCGAAAGTCCAACATCGGCGGCGGCGGTATAATTTATTAGCTCATTTTGTTTGAATGAACCCGCAAAAATTACTCTGTCCTCCACTCCAAATTTCTTTGCATGGTTTTGATAATTCTCTTTCTGGTCGCCATCGCCAAGCAACAGCAAAACCGCGTTCGGAATCTTGGCTAACGCTTCAATGATTATCGGAATTCCGCGGCCGGGAATGATGACTCCCTGATAAAGCAAGATTAGTTTCTCGGAAGAAATTCCATATTGCTTTCTGAAATCTACTTTTGAAGTTGGCTTTTGATAGAGTGGAATGTTTCTAACAACCGAAGTTTTGGGAAGCGAATAAAATTTTTCCAGAAATTCCGAATCCATTTCTCCGGTCGTCATTACCAAATCAACTTTCTTGATGAAGAATCTTTCTATTGAAGTGATTACTCTTTGCAGATGCGGACGGCTATGTAGACCGCCGATGTAAGCGTAAATTTCACGACTATTATAAAATACTTTAGCGGATTTAAGTTTTGCAAAAAATGTAACAAGCGGTAAAGTGTAAAAATCCTCCGCAAAGAAAATGTGAGCGTCTGCTTTCAAAAGTTCTTTGAAAAGAATGAGATTATACTGGAGATAAAACAAAAAACTGAACTTAGTTTTATATATCCGAAATATCTTTAAGCCTTTTTCAACATGATTTTCTTTTAGCGAGAACCAATCGAATCCGATTACGGAAACAGAAAAACCGTCTTCGCTGAGAGAGTTGCTAAGGTTTGTAAGACGGGAATCTTGAAATGGGTTGCCGAGAAAAACCAGACAAATTTTCTTGTTCGACGCCATGAACGTTACAGCTTTATGTGAAGCGTGTTGCGCATAATTGTCTTCGCGTCAAACTTCTCTTTGAAGTCAATCAAACTCATGCTTGGCGTCATCGGGTTTTCAGCTTTTGTGTCTTGAGAAACTCCAATATCAACGTATTCAAAACCGGCTTCGGTGTAATGCTTCACAACTTCATACATTACGCGCTGAATCGGCTTGTACTTTTCATATTGATAGTAAAGCATGTTGTAGAAGCAAACAGCCACAGTTTTGTTAGCAACAAACATCAGCGAACCGCCAATGGGTTTGTCTTCTAAGTAAACCATAAATAATTTTAGATTATCCGGAAGCAGCTCTTTCAGCTTAAGCAAATCTTCGTAGGAGTGAGTTGGCTTTACATTGTGGCGGGATTTATTTTCCAAAAGTATCGGATAGAATTCATCGTATCTATCGTTTATTTCAACACGTAGTTTGAAATCACTAATTGTCTTGCGGACATTGCGGCGCGTGGTTGGCGCGAATCTTTCCAAAATATCTGTGTATGGATTAAGCTTTATCGCGCTGGAAATATAATGGAGCGAATAGCTAAACCCTTGCCAGAGCATGGCAAAATCTAAATTTTGATTTTGATGACGCTCGTAAACCATCGGCGCCGAGGTTAGAATAATTTCGTTCAAGCCAATTTGTTTGCAATAATCTTTCAGTGTAGAAACAATTTCCATCGCGGTTGCGAACCTAACATCCTTAGTCACAATCGAGCCATAGCTTGCGCCAATCGGAGATTCGTAAACACCATTCTTAATTGCACCGGGAAGAAGCGCAACCATCTTACCATCTTCCAAGAATATCAAATGATCGAAATGAAACTTGCCCGGCGTGTGATAATCAAAAAACTTTTGAAGATGAAACATGGTTCCGTTATTCGAAGCAAGGATAAATTCATCCCACTTCTCTTTCCATTCTTCTGTGTACTTAATTATTTCCATCGTGCTCTTCGGTAGAATTTTGTGAGGCAAAGATAACCATTTTGATAAAACCGCTAAGGCGAAAACTTAATTAAATGTATAAGTCAAACTTAGGATGTGAGAATCTCCCAAGCCAAATTTAACCGGGACATAAGCGTAATCCAGATTTAAGCTTTTCCAGATAACACCAAAACCGGTACTGATATTTTTTGAATCGTAACCGCTTAAATAGCCGACCCGTACAGCAAAATTTTCTTTGTAAGAAATTTCTCCACCAAAGTGAGCGTGTGCAGTTCCCTCTTTCAAGTATTCTTGAAATCCGCCGGTTGCAATAAAATTGAAATCGCTTACCGCAAAATCATAAGCAGCGCCAATTCTTAAATCGCTTGGAAGTTCTGTAGATTCGCTTCTCAAGGAGCTCATGCTTCCAATATTTTTAAGTGAAGCACCGAGCGTTAATCCACTAATCAAATTTTTATATGCCAAACCGAAATCGAAAGCTAAGCCGGTTGATTCATCGCTGTAAAGATTTTCGTACAAATACTTAATTGTAGCTCCGGCTGATAAATCGGGATTGAGTTGATAAGCCGAAGAAATGCTTCCGAAAAAATAGTGCGCGTTAAATGTACCTTCCGCTTCGCCCGGTTTTGTTCTTACTTCAATATTGCTAATGCTTGTTGTGTTCGCGCCAATTGCAAAGGGCAACCCGAATGCTTCAAAGCTCACTCCAATCATTTCCGAAGACAAATCTTGGAAAAGAGAATTATGGGAGAATGCTATTTGCGAATTTTTGTTGTAAGCCAATAGCGCGGGATTATAATTCAGTGCTGTTAAATCGTTTGAAGATGCTACGCCAAAATCTCCCATTGCAATATTGCGAGCACCAAAGCCATGTTTCAGAAAAGCTAATCCGCTTTCACCAACCGACTGCGCATTTAGCATTGGAGAGATAAAAATGAGTAATACGCTAAATAAAGCCAAACTCCGAAAAAAAGATTTGCCACTAAGACACGAAGACTCTAAACATTCATAGAGGTTATTTTCGACTTTGTGCAAACTTTGTGCTCTTTGTGACTTGGTGGTATTAGTTTTTAGTAAAATAAATTTATTTTTCATCAGAAGTTCACATTAATTCCAATTACATGTTGGTCGCCGGCTGAGTATGGTTCAATTACAAAAGCATAATCAAAACCAAGATTGATTGAACCGGCTTGGTAAAAATAAGATAATCCAAAAGAAGGACGAACCGGAATATCAAAATTGTTTAGGTTAACTTTATCCACACCGCCGCGCAAAAATAAATTCTGGAAGAGATTATACTCAGCACCGGCTCTTAAATAACTTGCGTTAGCGTTACTGCTTTCATATTCAACGGAAGCGATTATTTTCGGCTCATCAAATTTGTATGAGAACCCAATCTTTTTCATCAACGGAAATTTATCTTCAGTTGCTAATCCGCCGGCTCCATAAATTTTTCCGGTATCCCATTTGTATTTTGTGTTGAGATCGGAAACTGCGAGTGATACTGTCATCGCATCGTTGATTGAATATAGCGCGCCAATATCAATCCCAAAAGCGTTTGTAGTTACTTGCTCATATAGTTTGTAATAATAAAACTTGAACGCGATACCAATAGAAAGTTTGTCGGAAAATTTATTTGCGACTGCTACAAAGAATTGGTTTTCCGAAGTTGATAAAGCTCCAGTCTGTTTACCTTGGCTATCTCTGCCATCAATATTTGTAACTCCGGCATTTATTATTCCCACACTGATTCCGGCAATTGAACGGGGCTTCGTAGTTCCATCCGGCATTTCTTTTTTACCAAATTCAAACCTCTTTGTGAAGTTGAGAAAGTTGAGATGTCTATCCATCGAAAGAAATGTGTAAGAAGTCTGGAATGAATTTCCTTCTTGAAAAACTGCAAGCGCCGGATTGTAGTAGGAAACCAAGCTGCCTTCTTTGATAGAAGACATTGCGTTGCCCATTCCAATACCGCGCGCGCCAAAACCGAGGCGGCTGAAAGAACCCGGCATACTGCTAATTGCAGAATATTGCGATTGAGCGTGAAGCGAAAAAGTTACGAGCGCGATTATTATTAATATTTTTTTCATGGCGAGCCTCACATCATTACCAAAATTTTACCAAACAGCGGTGTGCCGTCACCTACATCCAAACGGTAAAAGTAAACTCCGTTTGGAACAATCTTGCCAACGTCATCTTTCCCATCCCAATAATCTACTTGTTCCGGATTGGCTCCGCGAGATGCATTCTGTAAAACTGTTCTTACTAAGTTCATCCCGAAATCAAAAACTCTCAAGCTAACGCTTGATGAGTTAGCTAAATTATATTTTACTCTAAGCAAATCGGTTTTAGGATTGAAGGGATTTGGAAAAGCAAAACTTTCGCTTGTGGTTACTGTTCCGCTGGATGCAAAATAAACTTTCCACTTTTCAAACCAAGAACTTGTTGGTGTTTCAATCGCTTTTACCAAACCATCATTCGTTCCAATCCAAATTTCTGTTGTATTGGAATTAAGCACGTTACATTCCACACTTAAAAACAATGTAGCTCTTACTTCAACTTTTGATTCGCTGTCAACTATCTTCGGTGCCGCAATCCAGGTCATTCCATTGTTGGAGCTTCTGTAAAGTCCGCTTTCTGCGGCTGCAAATACATCGGTAACACCGTTTGTATAGTACCGGAAACCAAAGTCGCGGACTTTTTCATCAGCTAAAAATGTTTCCCAAGTCTTACCACCATTGCCTGAAGAACTTACTCCCCAATATTCGGTTTGTCCCTCTGCTTTCCACGTTCCAGCCCAAATTGTTCCATCAATTTCATTGCGGTCGAGCGAAAGAACAAAATTCCCGCTAACCGGTTTCTGCTGGTTAGTATGGTTGAATTTAATCCAGCTTGGATATTGAGCGTTTGCATCTGTTGTCTTATTTATTCCGTTGGCAGTTCCTACGTAAAGCGTGTCATCACCCGCAGCAACAATAGAGAAAGCGCGGTGATTTAGATTGTTTTGGTAACCAAGTTTTCCAGCTGAAGATGAAAATTCAAAATTGAGAACATCTGTCGGCTTGATTGCATCCAAATTATCCGGCGGCAAAACTACGCGCTGCCAAGTAACGCCCATGTCGGTTGATTTGCGCAATCCACCATAATAAGAAACGATCCAAATTGTGTTTTTGGTAAAAGCTATATCGTAAATAAAATTTCCTTCACCAACCGGAATCGGAAGAGTGCGCAGTTTGTTGTTTCCATACGTCGTGATAGTATCGGCGTTTGTATCTACCGGCTGCCTAATTTCTTTCCAAGTTGTTCCATTATCAAGAGTGTATCTCAAGCCTGTTCCTTTTGGAATTGGATTTCCGCTTGCATCTTCTATGTAATGCCAGGTAGCAGCCCAGATAGCGCCTAAACCTTCGCCAACAGCAGAGACGCTTTCGTTTCCAAAATCTTTAGAGCCGTAATAGTTTGTCCAACTGCTTCCGTTATCAGTTGATCTGCTTAATCCGCGTGACGTTCCGAGCCAAATATTATTCTTCCCTTGAATTAGAATTCGGTCAATAGTATTACTTGCCGGAGTGTTATCACTCGTTTTTCTTAATCTGTTTTCAATTCCGTAATAAGATGGAATACTCTGCGCGCTTAAATTGGAAACAAAACCAAGTAGAACTAATATTACCAACAGAACTTCTTTCCTAACCTTGCCCGCCTTTTCTGCAGCAATGTTAGGCATGTTCATGCCCATGCTCTTAATCTTGTTCATGCACTTGCTCATAATCTTGTTCATAAGTCCCATCAGTTCACCCCAAGAGTTTGTTTAATAACATTGCTTACTTCACCGCTTTTATCTTTGGCTTGAAATTCGAACTGCCAGTTGCCGGTCTGTGCCGTTGGACCAAAAGTATTTTTGAATGAATAAATACCATCGCCGGCTTTTGCGTCGCCAAGAACCGAATCTCCATTATCAACCATTAAGAAGTAATTAATGTTTGGCGTGTTTGGATTAGGAATAACAACGGTTCCGTCCGGTCTGGTTAGCTTGAACGTAACTTGAGCAATATCGCCTGGACCATTTTGATCATCAACTTTTACAGTAAACGTAAATGGTGTATCTCGCGTAACCTTATCAACAAGAACAAGATTTGAAATTACCGGTGCGTATTTAGTTTGGTTGTTATCGTAAACTAAAACTTGCTCGCCAACCTTAGAAACATTATCCGGCGAAACGTGGATGTTATCACTCACAAAAAATTCTACCAGATATTTACCGCTCGAAACTCTTTTACTCATCGGGACTTTAGCTGTAAAAATGGTTGAAGTCTGAGTTGCAGTTCCTTTTGCTAAGAATACTTGCCGAGTAACATAGCTCGTTCCATCAACAAATTTTACAGAAAGCCAAACTTGAGCAACGCTTGCTACATTCTGGATTGTTACAGAAGCTGTAAAAAGTGAATCCGGGTTGGAGTACACAAAACTGGATGGCGATTCAAGCTTAACAACTTTGTAATCAACAAATTTGTTGTCCACAACTCCATCCGGCACGCTATCGCAAGCTGAGAAAGCCAGCGCGAGCGAAATAAATGATAAGAAAGCTAATCGTCTTTTCATTTTGGTTTTAACACAGAATTGTTTTTTAAGGTGTGAAAAAGAAATAATCATAGAGAAACTGCCTTTTAGTTTTCAAATTAATTACGGTAGCAAATTCTCTATAGCTCTTCCTTTTGTTGGGCTAAAATTAAAGTATGTTGATTCTAATATGCAAGGTTAATTTTCTACTCTAAAAAGAAACTACAAACGGAGTCGGTGTAAACGAAAGTATGAAAATAATAATTGCGATTACACCTATAATCATTCTACCGGTTCCAAGCCGCTCAAAGTAAGTTACCGGCGGATGTTTTACTTTGATGATGAAGTACAGAATGAACGCCCAAAACATCCAACCGCTCCAGCCAAATGAATAGTTTAGATCGAAGAAGGCAGTTACAACACCGATAGCACCAAAAAATATAAGTGTAATTAGTGAAATGCTTGCAATAGCTTCGTGTCTCTTTCCGCCGAACATTGAATAGATTACATGCCCGCCATCGAGCTGACCAACGGGAATTAAATTCATCGAGGTAACAAACAAACCGAACCAACCCGCACACAAATACGGATAGTGATAAATCTCTGACATTGGCGGCACAAACTGCCCCGGTGTTGTAAATAACTCTCTCATCATAACAAATAGAAGTGAATCACCAAAAGCAAAACTGATGGCATTCTTTCCATACTCAGGAGAAAAATAATCGGGATGAATTGCCAGCAGATAATCAACAGTTGGCAAATGTGTAAATCCGTAAGCCATTATAGCAAAACAAACTACAAACCCGGCAATAGGACCAGCGGCACCAATATCGAACATTGCTTTATTGTTAGGAATGATTGACTTTGTTTTGATAACAGCTCCCATCGTTCCAAAACTTAACGGGTTAACCGGAGGGAATGGAATAAAGTAAGGGAGAGTAGCTTTCACTTTATGAGCAACTGCCGCAAAGTAATGTCCAAACTCGTGAACGCCGAGTATTAACAGAATTGAAACAGAATAAGGCAAGCCATTGGCAAGCTGATAAAACTCAATTGGACCTTGAATATTTGTAGTCCAATAAACTCCGGCAATTGTTGTTGTTACAAAAGTAACAAGGAACAGCATCAGGTTGATTAAAGGATTTTCCTTCAGCTTAAAATTAAAACTCTTTCTAAAAGATGATTGGGAAGTTTCCGGCATTCTAAAAATCCAAGTTTAAGCCAATTCCGGCATATTTTTCTCTGAAATCAAAATACTCGCCATGAATACTGAATCCGGAATAGTATTGAAAATATAAGCTCACTCCTCTTCCGTAAGGTTTGCCAAACTTAATTCCGGCATTGAAAGAATGGTTTGGTGTGCTTCGAATAGCGCCGGTTTGTTTTAAGTCATAGGCTAAGTATGGCGAAAGATCCGAACCAAAGAGATCTTTCCTGTAGTAATCAAAACCAGCTTGATAAAGATCGTGATGCTGAACTTCCGGATCTACATGGAACAGATATGTAAAACCAACGTACATTCTAAGTTGCCTGAATTGATAGAATGGCATCACTTCAACAAACTCACGTGAATAAACGCGCGGTGTGCGTCCGTTTCGCCATACGGAATTATCTTTATCATAGTGTCCATCAACAAAATGAGCGCTGATGTGACTGAGCCGTAAACGTGCGCCAAAAGAATAATCGTGTACAGATTTGTTGAAGCCGAAATTCAAACCGAATAAATAATCCACGGCATCAACCGGAAAGTGAAAATTTTCCTCTTTACGTAGAAGCGTCCATGTAAACAAATCGGCGCCAACAGAAATATTGCCGGAAGTTGTTTCGAGCTTAACCAGATCAACAGAATTGCCAATGTCTAATCTAAGTTCGTTCCCCTTAGTCTTGAACATGAAGCCGAGTTTAGGCTCAATTACATTTGCTGCAAACGGCTTAACATTCAATTGGCTCGGAAAATATTCAATCACTTGAGCAAATTGAAGAGATGATGCGACCAGCAGCAACCAGAATATTTTTTTCATCTCCAACCTCCTAAAAATTTATTAACCAGCTTGGAATTCAAAAAGTTCTTCCTTTCCATTTTACTTTTCTGTTTGGCAGTACAATAAACGGCAGTATCAAAACATAAATTATGTAGTAAATTTCAAAAGCTATGAAGTGAGTAAATTTCATTCTTACGCGCAGACGGTTGAATACCGGCTTGATAAAGAAATAATCCACAGCCAATTTGAAGGTGCACAAATATAAAGCCGTTAGAGAGAAAAACAATGGCGTTAGCACCATTGCAGCTTTGGCGATGTAACCCCAGGTCATAATTAAGTAGCCGACTAAATCGCTATCCACTCCGCCAACGCCCCAGCGTTTTTTCTGCCAAAAAAGTGTAGGCATATCCGGGCACGCTTTGGAAGTGATCATCGAATTGTGATCTAATGGATAAACACATTTGTATTTTTTCAAATCATAGATTGCCATGAGCAAACGTAAATCTTCAGTTATAGAAAACGGAATGCTTTCGTAACCGCCGATTTCTTCATAAACACTTTTGCGGTAAGACATATTGTTTCCAATTGCGGCAAGCGGTTTACCTATGTTTAAAGCGCCGCCGGCAACTGTAAGAAGAAAAAGAAAATCAATCGCTTGCATACCTTCAAACGCGGTTCTATCTTCTTGGGTTGTAAACCCGCCTACAAAAGCCACATCCTTTTTGTAGTAAGAAACCAAAGTCTTTGCCCAGAGAGGATTCACAATGCAGTCGGCGTCCGTTGTAAGAATTACTTCGCCGCCGGCAATTTTAATCGCGTTAGCAAGAGCGTTAGTCTTTCCCTTAAGAGAACCAATCGCTTTTTCCGGAACAATCAATTTGAATTTTGGTTTGTCCTTAATGAATTCAGAAATGATTTCTCCGGTTCGGTCGGTCGAGTGATCATTTACAAGAATGATTTCCAACTTCCCTTCCGGAAATTCAAGTGAGTTTAGCGAGGTTATGCATTCAAGAATTTTATCTTCTTCGTTACGAGCGGCAACTATGACTGTCGCAGTCGGGAGTTCTTCGTCTCTTAATTTTAAATATTTTTTTGCGGCGCCAACTGAAAAAACAATTAGTTGAATGAAATAAAGTGAAACTGCGGCGGCAAAAATTATTTCAAAAAGTGTCATCATAAACCGGATAAAATTACGCTGATAATTTAAGACCGTAAAAGTTATATTGCTAAAGAAAATATAGGAAAGACGTGGAAAAACTGAAGCCGCTCAAGCGTTTCGGGCAAAATTATCTTGTTGATAAGAACACAATTCAGAGAATTGTTAATCAGTTTTCTCCTAATGAAGATGACAACGTTGTAGAAATTGGCCCGGGACAAGGAGCGCTTACCTCATTACTTTCCAAAACAGTTAAACATTACCGCGCAATCGAAATAGACAAACGAGTGATTGATGACTTGAGACTCAGCTATCCGAAAGTAGATTTTATTAACCAAGATTTTTTGGAAATTGAATTGAAAGAATTGGCTGGCGATAAAAAGTTGCGTGTAATAGGGAATATCCCTTACAACATAACTTCCCCAATCATTTTTAAGCTGATTGAAGAGCGCGAATCTATTTCCGATGCGATGATGATGGTTCAGTATGAAGTTGCGAAGCGAATCGTCGGCAAGCCAAGAACTAAGGATTACGGAATTCTCTCAGTGCTGACAAATTACTTTGCCGAGACAGAATTATGTTTCAAAATTCCGCCGACGGTTTTCTATCCCAAGCCGAATGTTGATTCCGCAATTGTGAGTTTTAAGTTTGGGAAGGCTACACCAACTGATATTGATGAGAAACTTTTCGTAAAGGTTGTGAAAGCTGCATTTGGAAACCGCCGGAAGACGCTGAAAAACTCGCTCAGCAACAATGCTTTTGGTGATCTGAATTTTGATTCACTACCGTTTGATTTCACCCGGCGCGCAGAGGAATTAACGATTGATCAGTTTGTTGAGCTGACGAGGCTCATCCAAAATTCAATTAAGTAAACCTTTGTCCACCTTTTTTATCGTTTCAACAATAAGTGAAAAGTATCTGTCCAATGAGCAATTTGCATCTTCGTGCAAGTAGCAATAGCCGCTGGAATCTTCATGACAGTTAATACAGATTTTCTCTTTCACTAATTTTTGATACTTACTAACGTCGTCGGTTTCGATGCTGTGAACAATCTCTAAAACCGAAGGCAAATAGAACTCAACAGCGCAAGTTTCTTTATGCGAAAGCGTGCAGCCGCCCCGCTCGTTAGAATCAACACAGATGGAGCAGACATTTTGTTTTATTGCTTTGAGATATTTATCCATATTTTTGCTCTGTTACTCTTAAGAAAAAATAGTTAGCCTGAATGGAAGAACCAAATAAAAAAGTACAAGTAAGAAGAATTTTCGATTCAATTTCGCACCGTTATGATTTCCTCAATCATTTCTTGAGCGCCGGCGTGGATTTTTATTGGCGCAAGAAAGCAATTAAGCTCTCTAAGATGTCCCCAGATTCTGTATTGCTGGATTTAGCTTGTGGCACCGGAGACTTTGCAATTACTGCTAAAAATTCCGGCGTGCAAAAAATTTTCGGCGGGGATTTATCCTACAACATGCTTTCCCTCTTCGGCAAAAAAGCTGATTGGATAAATGGAAGAATGCTTGAAACCGTTGCCGAGCATCTGCCCTTCCAGAAAGATTCCTTTACAAACATTACTGTAGCTTTTGGCGTTCGTAACTTTTACGATATACCAACAGCGTTTAAGGAATTCAACCGCGTGCTTGCAAATAAAGGGAAAGCCACTGTATTGGAATTCCGGCTACCGGAAAACAAACTGGTAAGAAATTTCTACATGCTTTACTTCAACAAAATTCTTCCCCTTATAGGAAGAATAATTTCCAGCAATCAAGAAGCGTACACTTACCTTCCGGAGTCTGTTGGCGAGTTTGATAAGAAAGTTGACCTCGTAAAAATTTTTTCAGACTGCGGTTTTGCGAACGTTAAGAAATACTCTCTTACGTTCGGTCTTGTTCAAGTTGTAATTGCCGAGAAATAAATTATGGCAGTTACAATTAATCCAGTTATTCTCACAGCAAAAGAACTCGAAGTACATTACGGCGAGCAAATAATTCTTGATAAAGCTTCTCTCAGCATTCACGAGAAAGATAGAATTGGTCTCGTAGGTAGAAACGGCGCGGGTAAATCTACATTTCTAAAAATTATTTCCGGAATAATGCCGTGCGATTCCGGTGATGTTGCAAAGCGAAGAGATTTAGTAGTTGGTTTCCTATCGCAAGAGTTTACGTTAGATGAAACAACAAATGTACACGCAAATATTCTAAGCGGCGCTCAGCAAGTACTCACTCTTATTGAGGAATTCAAACAAACTCCTTTCGATTCTCCCAATCACGAAAAACTACAGATATACATTGCTGAGCTTGACGGCTGGAATCTTGAGAAGAATGTTGACTTGCTGATGAAATCTTTGAACGCTCCGCCAAAAGAAAGAATGGTTGCAACTCTTTCCGGCGGCGAGAAGCGGCGAGTCGCGCTCTGTCGCGCGTTAATCTCGCATCCGGATTTATTGATTCTTGATGAGCCTACAAATCACCTTGATACGGATTCAATTGAGTGGATTGAAGATTATCTCGCAGAGTATTCCGGCACTTGCATTTTTGTAACGCACGACCGCTACTTCCTCGATAGAATAGCAAATAGAATTGTTGAGCTTTCCAACGGAACGTTTTATTCTCATCAAGGCAATTACACAGATTATTTGATTAACAAATCTCAACGCCAAGCTGTTAAAGAAATTGAAGAAAATAAGCGGCAGAATTTTCTTCGCCGGGAACTTGAATGGGTTAGGCGCGGACCGCGTGCGAGAAGAACAAAAGCTAAGAGCCGTTTGGATAATTTTTACGAAGTACAAGAGCAACAAGTAAAAGAAGTTGAGCTTGATGTTGAAATGATTATTCCCCAAGCTGAAAAACTCGGCAACAAAATATTAGAGCTAAAGAATGTAGGGATTGTACTTGGCGGGAAAACTTTGTTCAGCAGTTTTAATTATGCGTTCCCAAATGGAAAGCGGATTGGCGTAGTTGGTAAAAACGGAACCGGAAAAACTACTCTACTAAAGATTCTTCTTGGTGAAATTTCTCCGACTTACGGACAAATTGATTATGGCGAGAGAACCGATTTCAATTATGTTGATCAATCGAGGCTGTTATTAAACGATGATGACACAGTAATTAAAGCTATTGGTGAAGGAAATGATTATGTGAAGTTCGGTAAGCAGCAAATAAGTGTGTGGACTTACCTACGCCGCTTCCTTTTTACAGACGAACGGATTAACACTTTAGTTGGAAGACTTTCCGGCGGTGAGAAAAGCCGCTTAACACTTGCGCGCATTCTAAAAAACGGCGGCAACTTTTTACTTTTAGATGAACCAACAAATGATCTCGATTTACCAACTCTGCGCGTTCTTGAAGAAGCGCTGCTTTCTTTTGATGGCTGCGTTGTAGTTGTTAGTCACGATAGATATTTCTTGAACCGGGTATGCAACGGAATTATAGCTCTTGAAGGTGACGGGCAAATATATTTCAGTGAAGGCGATTATGATTATTATGTTCAGAAAAGAAAGCTCCGCCAGACTGAAACAATTGCAGAGCAGCCAAAAGTTAAGAAAGAAGATACAAGAGAGAAACCAAAAGTTAGAAAGCTGACTTGGAAGGAATCGAAAGAACTTGAAACGATGGAAGAAAATATTTTGAATGCAGAAGCCGATGTTGAGAGAATTGAAGCAATATTTTCTTCACCGGATTTTTATGCAAAGTTTGCTACTCAAACTGCCGAGCTAAACAAACAGCTTGAGGAAGCCAAGCTAAAAGTAAAATCGCTTTACGAACGGTGGGAAGAATTGGAAAAAATTAAATCGCTTTTGTAGGGTCGAGTCTAAGACTCGACCGGCTTTATTTTTAGGAAGGGTCTGAGACCCTTCCCTACGAATAAACTTATTAGAGAGAATAAAATTGGAATCACCCGCCTAAGCTAATTCGCGGACCAAACAACATCTGTAACAGTACTAGTCCAATCACAGTCCATAGAGCACCAAAAATGATTTTGGATCCATCAATTTTATATTCATAAAATCTTTTCACATCTGAGATGGGAACTACATGTTCAGTACCAATCGAATCTAGATAAACAAGTTTTTCATTTGTTAGCTCAATCAGTCTATTGCTTTCATCATAAAAAATAATTTCAGAGTCATCTTTCAAAACAACTCTGCCAACTTTTTCTTTCTCGATGGTTTCTTTTGAATCTATTAAGAAAGTTGAGTAGCACCCGCTGAGATTCGTTAAAATCAATAAGACACAAATTCCGCGAAATGCTCTTGAAATAAAAATTTTCTGTATCATATTCTATCCCACCACTTGGTTATTCTTATTAGCTATCTCTTCATTTTTTAGGAAGGGTCAGAGACCCTTCCCTACAAAACAAATTATTTATTCTTCTTTTCAATCTCCTCAACTTTGTTTCGCTTGTGATCAGAAACGCCAACAATCAAACCGAGTGAAGTTACAACAGCACCGATAACTTGAAATGTGGTTACTTCTTTCCCGAAAAGAAACATTACGAAAGGTAAAACCGCAAGCCAGATGTTCGTGTAAGGTACCCAATAGTGAGCTGCAAATTTTGAAAGTTTGAAGAAGCCAAAACTATAGACATAACCGGTTAATCCGGCAAGAACGACAAACAAAATCGGCCACCAATTTTTAGGAATGATGCTTCCATCGAACAAAGCGAAGAACCGGTTGTAGCCAGCATCTGAAATAATTGCTTTAATTTTTTCTTCCGATTCTTCCGGCACAGATTTATTAATCACATATTCATCGCCAACTTTTTCATAGTAAGAAAGTAAAAACGCTTTATTGCTTTCATCAACTTTTGATAAAACTCTTGTTTCAAATTTATCTACTGGAACACTTTGAGGAAAATTAACATGCAGTACACTGCTAAGAAGTGGGAAAATAATTAATGCCGACCAGATGAAAACCATTTTCCAAACCTCACGCCACATAACTAACGCGTTTGGACCAACACCTTTTGCAGCGAGCTGAACAGTTTTGTTATTAAGAATTTGCTGAGAGCACAAGCAGCAATTAATTATAATCACCCAAAGAATTGCCGTGAAATCTAAAACTTCGTTAGGATTAGAACTTCTTCCTAACATTCTTGGAATATGAGGCACGCCAAGACCAATAACTACAAGCGAAATTCCAATCCAATGTTCTTTTCTTATTGCAGCATTGAACATCAGTTTGCCGAGAAACGGAAGCATAACGAGATAAACATTAACGTAAGGCGCGTAAAGGTGAGGCGAGTAATACTTTGGTAAATAGAAGAAGCCGATGTTTTCTATAACTCCGGTGAAAGCGCAAATTGTAATTGTGATCATCGCGGCGGCGCCGGGCAATAAATATTTTAATTCCTTACCGCGAATAACTTCAATAGTAACAGCTATAAGCGCCCAAAGTAATTTCGAAATTTCGCGCCACCAAGTCATTACTCCCGGCGAAACACCTACGGGTTGATTGCCAACAAATTTTGGTTGATTCCCCATCCAGTTCAGAATGTACTGTCCGCCCAAAGCGCCGTTGATAATCATTAACCAGCCAATTAGTAAAATCCACTCCATTCTAATATCCTCAGTTGAGTGAGAGCAAAACTATTATGTAGTGCTGTAAATTGTAATGCAATGTTTTTTGCATAAACTATTTTTTAATTCTTTTGATTAATTCCTTTCTAAGCAGTTCAAATGATTTGGCGCGGTGACTAATCATATTTTTTTCTTCCACAGTAAGTTCTGCTAAAGTGTTTGCAAACCCATCCGGAATAAAAATGGGATCGTAACCAAAGCCAAAGTTACCGCGCGGTTTATCAATCATTCTGCCAGGTAATTCACCGGTGAAAGAGAGAATTTCTTTGCCATCATAATAAATTGCTTGCGATACAAACTTTGCTCTGTGCGGCTGTCTATAAGATTTCAGTTCTTCGGTTACTTTTTTATTGTTGTCATCAAATGTGCAATTCTCTCCGGCATAACGAGCTGAATAGACTCCCGGGCGTCCGCCGAGCTGTTTAATCTCTAAACCGGAATCATCCGAAATAACCGGCATTTTATAAATTTCATAAATCGTTTTCGCTTTGAGCAGCGCATTCTCATAAAACGTTGTGCCGGTTTCTTCAACGTCAATATCATTTCCTAAATCAGCAAGAGATACAATTTCGATATTAGTTCCTTCAAAAAGATTTTTCACTTCTTGAGATTTTCCTTTGTTCTGTGTTGCAAAAACTACTTTCAATTAACCCTCTTTAATAATTCCGTGAATTGATTTTTACCATTAATAACCAGCTCGGCTTCATCATACAGAAGCGACTTTCCATTTTCTACTTTCAACTCTCCATCAACAAAAACCGCTTTAACATTTTCTTTTGAAGCTGAATAAACGATGCTGGAATAAACTTGCTGTTCATTTAGTTGAATCGGCTGATCTGCTTTTTCAAGATCAAGTAAAACAAGATCAGCTTTCTTTCCCGCTTCAATACTTCCGATTTCTCTTTCAAGATGCAAAGCTTTTGCTCCTTCAATAGTAGCTAAACGAAAAACTGTAAGCGTATCCATTGCTGTTGGTCCGTGAATTGGTTTTTGAATCAATGCCGCATGACGCATTTCTGTAAACGCGCTTAGACCATTGTTGCATGGCGCTCCATCAGCACCAAGTGAAACAGAAATTCCCTCTTTGATGTATCTTGGAATATTTGCGATACCCGAACCAAGCTTCAAATTTGATGATGGGCAATGCGAGATTCGCACTTGGTTTCTCTTTAGTGATTTGATCTCGTTATCATTCAAATGAATGCAATGCGCCAGAACTGTGTGGTCATCCAGCAACCCAATTGATTCAAAATATTCAACATTTTCCTTGCCGGTTATTGCTCTAACAGTTTCAACTTCTTTTCTATTTTCTGAAGAATGAGTGTGAAGAACTGAACCGGGGAACTCTTTCATCATCGCTTTTATTTCTTTAAGAAGATTTTCGGAACAAGAAAGAACGAAACGGGGCGCAAAACCAAATTTTACTTTTCCGTTATTTGAATCATGGAACGACTTTGCCCAATCATAAGTGGCTTTCAAATTCCATTCAGTTGATTCGCGGAAAGCTGGATACAATTCATTCCGATCAATCATGCAGTTCCCGGCAAAGGCTCTCATACCGGAATTAATTAGTTCTTCAAAAATTACTTCTTGATGCCGAAGCGTTCCCATATCAAGCAGAGTTGTAGTCCCACCACTTAGTAAATCGTTAATTCCAAGCTGAGCGGAAATCCTAAGCGATTCTTTGCTGTGTGAATTTTCAAATGGGAAGATTCTCGTTTGAAGCCAATCCAGCAGTTCGAGATCGTCAGCGAATCCGCGGAACAATGTTTGGCAAAGATGAATATGCGTCTGTACAAATCCGGGAATGAGTGTGTAGTTTGAATAATCGAGAATTTCATAATCGCTTTGCCTAAAATTTTGCAGCGGCTCAATTCTCCTAATTACTCCGCCGGAAATTTCAACAGCGTGATTAGCAAGAACATCGTTTCCAGCATTTACAGTTACAACTTGTTTAGGAATTAGAAGTTTGGCTTTCATTTTTTCTCTCAGCAAAAAGTTCATCCATTTTTTCAATAGCGTAACGTAAATGTGGTATTACAATTGAGCCGCCAACTATCAGCGCAATGTTAAATGATTCGTACAATTCTTGTTCAGTCGCTCCTTCTTGAATAGCACGGTCAACATGATAAAGTATGCAATCGTTGCAGCGTAAGACCATCGAAGCCACAAGTCCCATTAGTTCCTTTGTCTTGGCATTCAATGCGCCGTCAACATAAGCTTTGTTATCAAGCGCGAAAAACTTATTGAAATCCCGGAAACCGGAATTTAGAATTCTATCATTCATTTCTGCCCTGTAAGTGCGGAATTCATTTACTGTAGTTTTCATTTATCCTCTACTTTCTCTGTAGTTCTTTCTTTAAAAATTTTCCAGTTAAACTCATCGGATTTTCGGAAACATCTTCCGGTGTTCCTGTTGCAATTATTTTGCCGCCATACTCTCCGCCGCCCGGACCAAGATCAATCACATGATCGGCAACTTTGATTACATCCAAATTATGTTCAACCACAATAACAGTGTTTCCCTTTTCTACAAGCTGGTTTAAAACTTTCAGCAGAATGTTTACATCTTCAAAATGAAGTCCGGTTGTGGGTTCATCCAAAATATAAATTGTGTTGCCGGTTTGAACTTTGCTTAACTCTGTTGCGAGTTTAACACGCTGCGCTTCGCCGCCGCTCAAAGTTGTAGCTTGCTGACCAAGTTTAATGTAACCAAGTCCAACATCGTTAAGCGCTTTTACTTTTCGTTGAAGTGCGGGATAATCTTCGAAGAAACCAACCGACTCTTCAACAGTCATATCTAAAATATCCGATATCGTTTTCGTTTTGTATAAGATTTCCAGCGTCTCCCGGTTATAACGCTTACCGTTACAAACTTCGCAAAGCACATAAACGTTTGGAAGAAAATTCATCTCAATTTTTTTTAAGCCGTCGCCTTCGCATCCTTCGCATCTTCCGCCGCTAACATTAAAGCTGAAACGCCCGGCAGCATAGCCTCGCATTTTCGATTCCGGAAGCTGCGCAAACAAATCTCTTATATGAGTAAACAAGCCTGTGTAAGTAGCCGGATTTGAACGCGGCGTTCTTCCAATTGGTGACTGATCAATCTCAATCACTTTGTCAACGTGTTCAAGTCCAAGTATTTCTTTGTAAGCAAGAGGAACAACTTTAGAGTTGTATATTTTCTTCATCAAAATTTTTACAAGTGTTTCGTTTATCAATGAAGATTTTCCCGAACCGCTAACTCCGGTAACAGCCGTAAAAGTACCAAGATGAATTTTGAGATTAACATCTTTAAGATTATTCCCGCTTGCTTTTTTCAGATCAATACTTTTCCCGCTACCCTTTCTTCTCTCGGGATTATATTCAATCTGCTTTCTATCCCGTAAGTATTCAAGCGTTAATGATTGATTTATTTTTTTAGTTTTGAGAAAACTCTTTGTCTCTCCTTGCAATACAACTTCTCCGCCATGCACACCGGCTCGAGGACCAAGATCAACAATGTAATCGGCACTCTCTATTGTTTCGCGGTCATGCTCAACAACGATAACCGTGTTTCCTAAATCGCGTAAATTTTTGAGTGAGTTAATTAGTTTAACATTATCGGATTGATGCAAACCTATGCTCGGCTCATCCAAAACATAAAGTACACCGGCGAGTTGAGAACCAATTTGTGTTGCTAAACGGATTCGCTGAGATTCACCGCCGGAAAGTGTTCTGGCAGAGCGATCAAGCGTTAGATAATCCAATCCTACGTTGAGTAAAAAATCCAATCGAGAAGTGATTTCTTTCAGTATTTGTGCAGCAATTAACATTTCTCGATTAGTCAGTTTTAGAGAATTAAAGTATTCTTTAGCTTTATCAATTGATTGCGCGGAAACTTGCGCGATGTTTAGCTCGTTAAGCGTAATCGCCAGAGATTCTTTCTTAAGCCTTCCGCCTTTACATGTTGAGCAAGTCATAGTATTCATGTAAGCTTCTGCCCACTCACGTATTTTGTTTGAAGAAGTGTTTTCATAATAATGACTTACATAATTCATCACTCCGTTGAACTTGTGCATGTATGTTACTTGCTTGCCGCCGCCGTATGTATAAGTGAAAGGGATTTTCTCTTTAGTCCCGTTGAGAAGGACATCAAGCTGTTCTTTGGATAGTTCTTTCAACTTTGCATCATAAGTAAATCCAAATTTTTCCGCTATGATTTGAAGCTGATTGAAAAACCAAGTGCTTCTAGGTTTTCCAATTGCCGCAATTCCCTCTTCGTTGATTGTTTTCTCCCAATCCGGAATAATCAAATTCACATCAAGCTCGCGCTTCTCGCCAAGTCCATCACAATCCGGGCAAGAGCCATAAGGCGAATTAAACGAAAAGGAATTTGGCGCTAATTCAGCAAAACCAATTCCACAATGAAGGCATGCAAAGTTGCGGCTATATACAAAATCCTTTTCTCCATCATTCACAATTACATTTCCGTTGCCATAGTTGAGAGCAACCTCGATAGATTCAGTTACCCGCGAACTTGCTTTCTCATTTACCTTTAAACGGTCAACAACAATTTCAATATCGTGAGTTTTGTAGCGGTCAACTTTAGTTTCATCATTTAATTCTATTGTTTCGCCATCTACTCGAGCGCGGATAAACCCGTCTCGTAAAATTTCTTGGAAGAGCTCTCGATAATGTCCTTTTCTGCCGCGAATAACAGGAGCGAGCACAACAATCCGCTTTTCAGTAAATTCTTTTAGTACAGTTTCTATGATTTGATCGGAAGACTGCTTAACAACCGGTCTACCGCAATTGTAGCAGTTTACTTTTCCAACTCTCGCAAAAAGCAAGCGAAGGTAATCGTAAATTTCAGTTACAGTTCCAACCGTAGAGCGTGGGTTACCATGAGTGGATTTTTGTTCAATAGAAATAGCCGGACTTAATCCTTCAATTAAGTCAACATCCGGTTTTTCAAGCTGACCTAAAAACTGCCTCGCGTAGGAAGAAAGCGATTCTATATACCTTCTTTGCCCCTCGGCGTATATTGTATCAAATGCGAGCGAGGATTTGCCGGAGCCGGAAAGCCCGGTAATTACCACAAATGAATCACGTGGAATTTCAAGATCTATATTTTTAAGATTATGTTCGCGTGCGCCGCGAATGAGTATTTTTGATTCCATTAAAGTAGATTGCCAAAGTTCGAAAGGTTATTTTAGACAAAGTAAAAACGAAAATCAATTTTTTTTGAGTTTATGAGTTTACCCGAGAAAATTAAAACCATTAAGCACTATTCAGAATTTAAGCTGAAGGAAAAGGGATCGCTGTTTTTATCCATTTGCCAACCGGTTCAGACGGAAGAAGAAGCACTGAACTTTCTAACTAAGGTTCGTAAACAATATTACAATGCGACTCATCATTGTTATTCTTACAAGTTCCAAAATGGCAATTTCAAATATTCCGATGATGGCGAACCCAACGGAACCGCAGGAATTCGTATCTATAATGCCCAAAATCATTTTGAAGTGACAAATTTAATTATTGTAGTTGTGCGCTATTTCGGCGGAACAAAGCTTGGCGTTGGTCCTTTGGGAAAAGCTTATTACGATTCCGCAATTGAGTGCTTAAACAATTCAGTAATTGAGCAAAAAGAACTTTTTCATAAAATTGAATTGAGCTATGATTTTACTCTAAGCAAAACCGTTCATCACTTTATTTCAAAATTCAAACTCATCATCTCAAAAAACGATTTCGACATCCGACCAAAAATGGTTTGCCTCGTTCGTCCATCTTCTGAGAACGAATTTACTTCAGAAATAATCGCTGCTTCACAAAACAAAATTGTCATTACAAAAACCGGGGAATTTTGCTATATCACTTTAGATTCAATCTAAGACACCTAAATCTTGACATAATGTGCCGATTTACTTAATTTTATTAAAAGATAACTGGCTCCTATAAGTCCATATAAATAGTTTCCAAAATAACCGAGGGAAGCATGATTTACACTAAAACCGGCGAATACGCAATCAGAGCGATACTCTTTTTAGCACGCCAGCAAAAAGACGCTCTAATTATGTCTTCTGATATCGCAAAGAGCGAAGATATTCCAGCACATTACCTAGCTAAAATTTTACAAAGGATGGCTAAATACGGATATGTTGATTCCTTTAAGGGCAGAGGAGGCGGATTCAAAATTACTGAACTCGCTAAGAAAAGCTCTATTCTTGAAATTGTTGAAAGAGTTGAAGGTCCTGTAATTAATTTGAAATGCGTTACTGGTCTTAAAGAATGCCAGGACGAAAATCCTTGTCCGCTACATGATGAATGGGCAGAGTTAAGAAATAGAATTTATAATCTAATCTCCAGCAAGTCTGTACAAGATGTTGCAGAAAAATATGCTGAAACTCTAAGAAAAGTTAAGTAAGAAATTATTGACACGTTTAAGAAAAGGATTCGAAGTTTTACTTCGAATCCTTTTTTGTTTTTAAATCGTTTAGATAAAGTTTGAGAAACGAAATATCCTCGCAAAGCCGGTTAAGGTTTTGAAGCGATTCGTGTGTTAACTGGAAATACTTCTCACTAAAAATAGTATTTACAAATGATGTTGGACTGCCCATAATTGATTGAAGCAAGGTTTTAATTTTCTGGTAAGCTGTCTGAAATTCATCACCAATTTTCTTAAAGTAATCTTCGTCAACTACAGCTTCTCTTTTCTGAATTACCTTTTGCAGACCGGTAACATATTTAGCATGAAAAGCGAGTTCATTAAGCTCATCGAATTTTTGAGATGAAACTGCCGCTTCTAAAATTAAGCGTAAATCTTCTTTGGCTTTCAAAAATCCGCCGGAGAGGTTTTCAACTTCAAAAATTATTTGATCAACAGAATCCAATTTCATTTGCGAACCTTAATTCCTATTCCAACTCCATCACCAACCGGTATAATTGTACTTTGCAGCGACGGAGTATTTAGAAAAAGTTTATTGAATTCACGTATTATCTGTGTAGATTTTTTTTGTTTCGCCGGAACGTTACGTGCTGCAGCAAATCCATGCCACAAAAGATTATCAATAAAGATTATTCCATTCTTCTTAAGCAACTTCAGAGAATAGTGGAACAGTTTCTCATAATCTTGCTTGTCGGCATCAAGAAAAATGAAATCATATTTCTTTTTCATCTCAGGCATAATTGCAAGAGCATCGCCTTCCATAATTTGAATTTTGTCGGTAAGTTCTGCGCGATCAATATATGCCGCGGCAAGTTCAATGTTTACTTTGCTTTTTTCAATAGCGTGAAGTATAGATTTCTTTTTTAGCTGGCGGGCAATACGAATAGATGAATAGCCAATCGCCATTCCAATTTCCAAAACACGCTTAGGTTTCGAATTTCTGACTAGCATCTCAAGCAACTCGGCAGCATTCCAGTTAAGAATTGGGACTTGGTTCTCAAGAGCAAATTCTTCCATTTCTGCGATAAGTGCGTCTGGTTTATTACGCAAAGTAGTTAAATACTTTTCTTGATTCGCGAAAACAATTCCTTTCATAATTACCTACTTATAGTTAGTATCATATGATACCCAAAGGAAGAAGAGTTATTTTATAACACTTCATTCGGAGGTATCATGATTCATAATAATGTTGAACAGCGTCTTAAAAGTAAATCTGTTAAGAACGCTATCAT